>CEPX01036835.1_pt1 | contig 43073 bp, 49 predicted proteins | sample 361361 | NCBI WGS metagenome assembly CEPX01 (sample SAMEA2619974, study PRJEB7988) | marine metagenome | biome: marine biome (ENVO:00000447); feature: mesopelagic zone (ENVO:00000213) & marine oxygen minimum zone (ENVO:01000065); material: "saline water (ENVO:00002010), including plankton...
ATAGGGTCTGATAAGATTTATATTAATGGCAAACCTTGTAAATAATTCTTCTAAGCAAAAAGTTTATAAGAAGATGGAGTTCTGAAATTGATAAAAAGGGGTTCAAATGAGAAAATCACAGGCATGGTCCATGGACATAATGATCGCATTCATAATCTTCATAGGCACAATTTTTGTTTTTTATTCAATTGTCAGCAACAAGCAAAGTGTAAAAGATGATGAACTGCAGGATGATGCCTCAAAAGTGCTTGAGAATGTAGTCTCAGAAGACCCTGATTTGGGAATTGTAGATGGAATTGAAGTGGATGATATAAAACTCCAGGAACTGCTAGAAGAAAATTATTCAGAACTAAAGAAAAAATTAAGGATTGAAAATGAATTCTGCATTTATCTTGAGGATGAAGAAGGAAACATAATATATATGAACCCTGATGATCTAAACCAGCCTGGCATTGGCTCAGGAAAGATTTTTATTAGCAATCAGCCTTGTAAATAAGAAGAATAAAAATAAAACAATGATAAAAAACAATAAAAATTTAAATCAAAAATAAAATTCAAAAAATTAATGGAGGGATAATTAAGATAAATTAAAAACATGACAAAACCAAAAAAGGATGAATGTGCTGAGTGCGGAAGCAAGAATATTTATTACAACAAAAAGAAAGAGCAGATAGTATGCAGAGCTTGTGGTGCTATATTTGAAGAGATGGCACCAAAAAGAGAAAAGCAGTTTGAGAAAGCGCACGACCAAAAATAGGCAGCAAAATCTTAATAAAGGAGATTTCGATAGCTTTCTTATATGGGCCTTACTGAAAACGAAAGGAAAATTCTTTATTCTATTAGAGTTGCGTCTGAAAATGACCCGCACAAGCCTGAATTTCCACCTGATAACCCTAAATTCCCTGCAACACCAACATATAAAATCAAAGTATCTGGCTTTCCAAATGTTTGGTTAAAGGATGAAAGTAAAAACCCTACAGGGACTCATAAGGATAGGATGGCTTGGGAGATGATTGTTACTTATAGGGATATTCTTTTAGCAAAGAAGAATGGATTAATACAAGAAAAACTACCTCAACTGTCTATCATAACCTCTGGAGCAGCTGGTGTAGCTATACAAACTATGCTGAATAAATATAATCTTCCACCTTTAAAATGCTTAGTTAATTTAAGTTTAAATAAAAACATAGTTGAGCAGCTAGAGAGACTTGGATGCCAGCTTTATTTCGTAGATTTATCTAGGAAGCCTTTAACTTGGAAGGAAATACTTGAATATACAGACAATGTTGGTGGTATTGATGTTACATCCAGCGAAGGGTTAGATCCAACTACAAGATATTATGATTGGCTGAGCTATGAGTGTATTAACCAATCTCCAGATTATTGTTTTATTCCATTTGGAAGTGGTCACTTATATGAAAACATACTGAATATAACTAAACAGGAAATTTCTACTGTACATCATGACCCGCGTTTCAACGGAAAAGCCGACGTTTTAAGAAAGTGTAATTTCTTAGGCGCAACTGTAAATGATCCAAATAGTATAGCAGATAAATTATTTGCTGAACATAGACCCTTCTCTGTTTTTGAGGAACAATGGATTAGGTGCTATCGACTTTCAGGTTTTTGCGGTTCAGAATCCAACGTTTATCTAGTAAGAGAACAATTTCTTGATGGAGCTATGAAATTAGCTGAAAAACAAGGTATAATATGTGAGCCATCTGGAATCGCTGGTCTTGCACTTCTTTTACAAATGAAAGACAAAATACCTAAAAACAAGAAGATTTTGATTTTGAATACTGGCAAGGTCAAAGGACTCCAAGTATAGATTTTAGATCATCAGGGTTCCTTATGAATTATTTCCTAGGATATTTACTGAAGCAGGATTAAAACTAGAGGAGTTATGTTCTGGATTCAAGAGACAAACTGAGCCGGATGTCGTTATTTCTGAATATGCTAATGCCGAAAGAGATGGAATTGAATTTTCTTTTTATCATTACACTAAAGCTAAAGAGCATCTGAAAAAATTAGATATTACAAATCCTATTACTAAGATTAATGGAATAGAATTATCAAATACGCTAAAAGATTATAGGATAAGTGCTGGAGAAGCGTTAAATCTTTATAGAGAGGGGATTGATATAGGACATACTGTTCACGTTTTCAGAGGAATATTAAGTAAATGAGGTGATTAAACATACATACCTTACCAAAACTACATCAAAGCAATATGCAACCAATAGTTTTTGATTTATTAAATACCCTACTAGATGAATCTAAAATATATAACAAATTCTATTCTTATGTCCTAAAAAAATATCCTATTGATATTAGACCTCAAGAATTCATTAATCGATTTTTTCAGTATCAAAGAGAGCATATTTTCGCAAATTCCAAAAAGCCATTTAAGGAGATAGTTAAATTAGCATACATCAAATTAGTGAAAGACGCAGATGTAAAAGATTTAGAAATTCTATTTAAGGCACATAAAGATATAGTTTTCTTGCCAGGAATTAAGGAAATGCTGATGAAATTACAGAAAAAATACCAGTTCTTTGTATTGACAAACTGCTCAAATGATTTAGTCAAGATGATAGATTTACCTTCAAAAAGCCTGGTAAAATTTGAAAAAATATTCACATCGGAAGATAATGGTGTGTATAAACCTAACCCTGGATCTTATGAAAAAGTAATTGACTATATTAACTTACCAGCAAATAAAATAATATACATATCCTCAAACGAATGGGACTTAAAAGCTTCAAAAGAATTTGGTTTTAATGTAAAATCAATTGGGGATATGAAATCATAAGATTACTTCCAGGTAACTTTAATGTCATCTGTTCTTTCATAGGGCTCGATATCCATCTTATCATAGTTTTTAACAGCACTATTTTTTTGAAGAATTCCCTGCCAGCCTATCATAATTCCATTGTCAACTAAAAATTGATTTTCAGGGACGAAAAGTTTTGCATCTCTTTCCTTGCACATTACTCTGCACATTTCCCTTAACCTTTTATTGCAGGCTACACCTCCGCCTAGCAACAATTCTTTCTTTCCTGTATGTGCCATTGCCCTTTCGCTTACCTCTGCAAGCATTGCAAAAACAGTTTCCTGCAATGAAAAACACAAATCTTCCAGCTTATATTGCTTAGAATCATATTTCCTTTTCAAATTAGTTAGAATTCCAGAAAAGCTTACATCCATTCCCTTTACAACGTACGGTAGTTCAATATAATTTTTGCTTTGCAAAGCAAGCTTCTCAATTTTAGGGCCGCCAGGAAATCCTAAACCTATATACCTTGCAAATGAATCTATAAAATTACCTACACCTTGATCTAAAGTCTCCCCAAAAATCCTATACTTCCCGGATTCATAAGCAATAATCTGTGTATTTGCACCGCTTGTATACAATAAAACAGGATCTTTGGCTTTTGTCAAAAGCTTACCAACTTCGAGATGAGAAACACAATGATTAACACCAACTAAAGGAATTTTAAATTTAGAGCCAATATCTTTTGCCATATTCATTCCTGCAACCAAAGCAGGCGCTATTCCAGGACCCTGGGAAAAAGACACTAAACCAACGTCTTCTAACTTAATACCAGATTGCGACAAAGCATCCTGCAGAACCTTGTCTTTTACCTCATTATGAAATATCTTAAGTTCATGAGGTATTAAACCTCCTTTTTTTGTTTTAAAAGAACTTGAAGCATTAGCTAGGACTTTACCTTTGTCTGTTATTATTCCAACACCAAAAGTATGCGCAGTTGATTCTATCCCCAAGCATATCATATTATTCAAGTCTCTTAGAATTCTATAAAAACTTTTGGTTAAGGTTTTGGCCTTATAGCAATAACATAATTGTTAGCAGGACGCACAAACTCTTCTAAAGGCATACTTGATGGTAATTTTTGTTTGTTTAAACCAGCAAATATAGTTTGTATTGGAGCTTGGTATGGTTTTCCAGATTCAAATGCTTCTCTGATTTCTTTTTTAGATTCACCTTCTCCCATCTTTTTACCATATTCCCCACAAATCCGAAGCAATTCTTCAGGAGGTAATAGTTTGTTTACTCTTGCTGAATATTCTGGTAATTCATCTAAATCAAGTCTTTTTTCCTTTTCCGGCAATAATCCACTAATTTCTTTAGAAAAGCCCCCTATATCTGTAATAAGATACTCTACATTAATACCTTTACTCTCTTTTTCTTCATCAATAATTTCTAAATTACGTAATTCATCAATATAGAATTTAACCATAATTTCAGGATGATTACTTTCTCCATTAATTGTGTTTTCTAAAGTTTTCATTGTATCCTCTTAAACATTAGATTTTAATGTTCCATCTAAGTTATATACACTAAATGCCTTTTCATCTATCATTTTTTGTTTTATTTGAGGTGTTAAATCTTTAATTGTTGAACCTTCAGGCAAATATTGTCCTTTAAGGGAATCTCTCAAGATGTAATCATTAACTACTTGTTCTTTTACAGGGGGTGTTAAATCTTCAAACTTTGAACCTTTAGGTAAATGCTCCAATCTAATAGCATCATTTAATAGTAATTTATCTAATGATAGTTTATTTTGTTTTATTTCCATTACAAATAGTTACACTAGTTAGTATTTATAAATCTTTTGATTTTTTAACTACTTTGTAGTAAATGTATGACAACTACCACTCTTTATTAACTCATTTCATATAGAACTCTATAAAACTTTGCCTATTCTAATTTTGAAAAGTCTTGTTTAGTTACTAACTTACTAATGCCTTCAAAACATATTTAAATAAGGTTTTCCGAGCAGGACACCACCATATTTGCCAAATTTCCCGATGGTGGCATTGAAGTCAGAATTTATACCAAAGCCATACAGCATACAAGCCCGCATAATAGCATAATCTTCTTGTTCAATATTATTTTTAACGTATGTTTCACTCAAAAGAATAACTCTTATACCAGATATTCTGTTTTGTCGAAACATATTCGTATTTAGTTTAAAGTCATTTCCTTGTCTGAAAACTCTTTCAGCAAAAGTTCTTTGATATGAGTTTAATCCCCCTTTTTCGACTGGAGCATTATAATTATGAGTATTAATTTCAAAATAAGAAGAGTAAGCACTTTTCCAACGCTTTATTAAGTTCAAATTTGAAAGCTTAACTCTTAAAGTACTTTCTGCCCTAATAATAGCTTCAATATCTTCCTCTACAAAAGGTATTTGTTCTATTCTGTCAAAAATAAGGTTGTTTTCTCCCGTTGTAAGGCAAACTATTGCTTCACCATTTTCAACAATGTACAAAGCAGACTGTGCTACCCAGTATTTGTTTCTTTTTGAAACTTCATTATTTCTTCTTCCAGTTGTTATTTGAGCAGAATCTGGTATTGTATCACGACGTAATTGTTCAAGTGTCCAGGGTGATAGACCCTGTTTACTTACTAGTTTTTCTAAAGTTTGTGTAGCCATTTTTCATTTTCCTAAAATCCTGCTTTTAAACATGTTATATTGCAACTAAGAAGTGTCAATTATTTATAAATTTAATCTACTCTCAGCAATTATAGCCTAATTTTGAATAATTATAGACTTTAATTATCTGCTAAGATCACAAAAAGGATAAACGCCGAGACTGGGACTTTCAAGCAGAAATCCTGTTTTAAAGTTGAGCAACAACAAGTTGATGCCAAATTGTTTGGGATTATGCTGCTTTTGAACCCAGACACCCTTAACGGGTCAGGCTTTCCAGGCGTACACTAACCTTTAGATTATCTGTGCAATACCAGGTTATGCGTTCGAGAAACTAATCTCGGCATAAAAACCTATCTCGGCATTAGTTCATATTTCTATGGTATTTATAAAATTTTAGATAGAAAAGAATAAAAGTAATAAGATTATAGTATTAAAAGGAGGTGATTTTATGGCTCAAAAATGCGATGTTCTTGCTTTGGGGCTGGGAATAGGAATTCTTTTGGCTGTTTATGCATTTTTGCTTGGATTGACAGCATGGTTGTGGAATTGGGGAACACCACTTGTAGAAGCAGTAAGCACCCTATATATTGGCTATGCACCAACATTTCTGGGCAGCATAATAGGAGCAATATGGGCATTTGTTGATGGATTTATTGCAGGAGTAGTTATTGCGTGGATTTACAATAAATTTCAGAAATAAATTTTTATTTTATTTTTAATTCCTTTTTCCAAAACCCACAAACACTTTTTGTTTTACCAGATGCAATTCCAATGTAATTTTCAGGATTATTAATAATTTTCAATTGCTCTTTGTTAAATTTTTTAAGATAACTTTGCAATGATTTTTCTTTTTTAATTATTCCTTGTAATGGTTTTTTTGTTGATTGCGCTTTTAATGTTAATTGTTTAACAGTTTCATGGGCATCCGGATGAGCATAGGCGGCTAACAGTATGTACAACGGCTCTGCAACAATAAGGCCTTTATTCATCTCAAAATTTTTTCTTAAATTTTCTTTATCTACCTGCAAGCTTTGCATTGTTTTATTTAATCTTACTACAGAAGCGTAAAACGCTGCCAGAATTTCTGGTATAAACCTGGAAGATGCACTATTGGTTAAATCCCGTTGATGCTCTGAAATTTGATCTATATAGACTGTCATGAGCCTTGGCATGAATTCTTTCCACAAGCTTTTTACATTTTCGAAATTTATTGGGTTTCTTTTCTGAGGCATTGTTGAAGAACCAACTTGTTTTGATGTAAAAATTTCTCCTACTTCTGCTATTTCTGACCTCTGCAAGTTGCGCATATCATCAGATAAATTTGCTAAAATACCAAAACTTTCAATTACTGCATTGACATAATCAACAATAAACTCTGCTTCCGGTATTTGAGTTGATATAGGAGATGCCTTCAAATTTAATTCAGACAAAACTTCTTTTTCAAAATCTTCAGGATTCTTAAAAAACAACGAAGATGCGTTATAGCTTCCCACTGCACCCGCTATTTTACCGCGTAAATTATTTCCATGTTTTTTTATCTTTAGAATAGAATTCCCAAATCTGGAAACATACTGTGCAATAGCAAAACCAAATGTAATTGGAACTGCATGCTGGCCGTGAGTTCTGCCAACCTGTATTGTACTTTTTTCCCTCAAAGCCATTTCTATCAAAGTTTTCTCAAATTCAATTAATTGCGGAACTAAAACATGTTGTGTAAATTCCTTGTATCTTAAAGCATCTGCAGTTGATATTATATCATGGCTTGTAGCTGTAAAATGAATAAACGGCTTTGATTCATCACTCACCTTGTTTCTTATGCAGTTTACCAAAGCTCTTATATTATGCCTTAATTTATCCTCCTCAACATAAACTTCCTCTGCAGTTATTTTTTTACAGGCCTTTTCAACTTCATCTGCAATTTTTTTGCCGCAAATATTATGCCTTGCAAGGGTTTTTGTCAGAGCTGCTTCAACCTTTGCCATATACTTTATCATGGCATTCTCACTTAAGTAAGGTTGTAGTTTCTGGAATACTTTCTCATTCCTGCCATAATACCTGAAATCCAACGGGCTTATAGTATCAAACATATTTATTTTAGGCTCAAAAGAAACATCCTTATTGTCAGCATCCAGTAAATTTTGGATTTCTCTTAACAATGAGCTCTCTTTATTCAAGCTTATTATTATCCTGTTTTTTTCTTTATTTTCCTTAACCAAATTGTTCTTCTTAAATAACTGGATTGTAGAATGGACTTTTGCAGGAGAAATATCCAGCTGGGAAGCAATATCCCTGATATGCAGACTTTCCTTTGACAAAAGCTTCAAAACTTCAATGTTTTTCTTGGTAAATAGTTCTATAATGCCCATATTTATATAGAAAACGTTCGTTATTTATAAACTTTTCTGTATTCTAATGCATATATTGTTTGTTTATATTGAACATATTTAAAGTCTCTTCAGGTTGGGAAGGTGCTGCTCATAAAAGAACGCTAATTCCTCATCTTTCTTCCTTAATTCTTTTTCTATTCTCCTGCGAATTTCTGTTGATTCTATTTTCTTTTTTCCTTTTGTAAATTTTTTAATTTTCTTAGTCATATCATCTGCTGTTTTTTCGCACTGTTCCTCATTATAATGCACGCTTGCACAAGCTGCATATACAGAACCATACACTTTCTTTTCATCAAACTCCTCTGTATGTCCTTTTGTCTTTACAACACAATTTTTACATGTTTGTCCTTCTTTTTTCATAATTTTTCACCTACAAATGCAAAGCCAGATTTATCAAATAAGCTCCAAATGCCAATAAAAACAAGCCAATCCCTAATCTCATCAATCCTCTATGCTCTTTTCTCCATTTTTCAAGCTTATGGGATGCATGACCGAAGTAAACAAGCATAATGATTACAAATAATGGCAATATGAATATTAGGTTATATAGTAAAAGTAATGGAATTCCACTAGCATAATCTCCACCAGATAATAATGCTATGATTGCAAGGTACGGAGCTCCTGTACAGGGAAACTCAAACAAAACCACAACAAATCCAAGAATAGCTGCTATGCCTAAACTAAGCAAGGGATGTGTAGTTTCCATCTTTTTCATGGTATTTGATAATTTTTTTATCTTTTCTGCACCACCTGGAATCATCTGCAAAGAAAAACCGCGTCCATACCAGAAGAAGTCTTTTACCTCTAGAATACCAGCTAATATTGCTATAATACCTGCAATCCAATAAAATGGCTTAACAATCCCTGTTGATTGTGCAACTGCCAGCAAGCCAATCCCAATTAAAAGATATGTAACATAAACAACAGTCGTATAAATAATGCCGGCAAGCAGCATTTTCAGCTTATTTTTAAAAACAGTAACCATATAGGCCAGTAAAAATATTAGAACTCCGAAAACACATGGATTGATGCTGTCAGCCAATGCCGCTGCAATTACTATACCGAGTGTAAGCTGTTCAACCATGTTTTACTCCTACAATTAACAAAACTCACAAACGTTTTTCTTTTTTTTCTTGCCCTTGTTTTTAGGCTTAGGACTTTTCTTTTTTTTCATTTTTTATCAGTAATCATGTTCCTTCAATAGAACATCCTGAAAATTCAGATAAAGTTTCTAAAGTCTGGTATCCTTCAAGCCTATCAACCTCAACACCATCTTTTTCAAGAATCCATGTTGGAGTTTTCATAATATCTTTTTCCAGACAAAGTTGTGTTTGCGGATTTTCTCCTTCAGGATGGCATTCTATTTCCCCTACATAATGGAAAGAAGAGCCAAAAAGCTCCCTTTGTTTTCTGCATACGCCACAAGTATATTGGCCGTACATCCTTAACTCATTTTCATTCAGACATTTAGCAAAATCATCAAGCTCTGAAGACTCAGGATTATCTTGTACCTGCGGTGTACAGCCGGTAGCAATTATTCCTGCAACCAAAAAAACAAATAAAAATATTTTTTTCATAAAACCTCAACAGCCAAATGCACCTTCTATTGGACAACCTTGGCCAGTTAAATCTTCGTCTAAAGTTCCTGGTTCAGGTCCGCTTGTTATAAATGCCTCTGGGTTAACTTGTGTTTCCCCATCATGGTTCCACATATTCCAATAATATCTCCACTCACTCCAGCCAATACCAAGATGTCTTACATAGATTCCATGGTCTGCAAGCATGTGACCAATCTTTCTCCCAGTCATACAAGGTCCACTGTAACAATAAACAATAATATCTGCATCGGGGTTTTCTTCTAGTATTTTTTCAAATCCGCCAACAATTCTCTCAACAGCACCATAATCAGATTTATCTGGTGTTGCATAAGCAGGTATATTTATGGCAGTAGTAATATGAGCTGTCTCATATTCTTCTTGGCTTCTTAAATCAACAATAACCTGATTAGGGTCTTCCCCTAAATGTTTTCTCATACCATGCGGACTTACATGAACTGCAGTTTCAACTTCATAGAACTCTTTGATAAGATCATCCTGATTTTTTGGTTGACTCAGCCTATAATTTACAATAGCATATGCTGTTATGCCTCCAGCAAGTATTCCTAAAACTATAGCTAAAAGCAAAGTATTTGGTTGATTTTTGCCTTCTTTTTTCATTTTTTGTACCTCTTTTGATTTTACTTCTGCAATCTGGAATATTTAAATCTTACTATTATAGAAATATAATTATACATTAATTTTCATAAAATCCTTGGCCAAAATAATTTTTCCATCAAATTCTTTACTGCACTGTTTTTTTATATCGACCTTGTCGCATTCAGGATAAAAATGTGTCAGGACAAGCTTTTTTACATTAGCTTTAGCAGCTATTCTGCCGCATAAAGAAGAAGTTAAATGCCCTTCAACTTTTTCATTATCCGGAAAAGAGCATTCCAAAATCAACAAATCAGTATTTTTAGACAATTTTATTATATTTCGGGAATAATCACTGTCTCCGCTATAAACGATCGATTTATTATTATGCTCAATCCTGTAAGAAACGCTGTTTTCTGTGTGTTTTGATTTAATTGATTTTACCGTTAGATTATTCGAAAGCTTAGCTATTGAATTGTTTTTCATCTCTTTGATCTTAACTGCGTAAGTTAATTTTATTGGCTTCATAATTTTTTTAATCAGAATATCAAAATATTTTTTAAAACCTACAGGAACGTAAAGATTTAATGCTTTCTTTCTAAAAGTCCCGTAGTTATTGCCCCAGATAATTGCCGGTAAATCATTAATATGGTCATTATGCAGATGTGTATAAAAAATATCATCTATGTCCAGAAAATTTACTTTTAATTTTAATAACTGCCTTATTGTACCAGGACCGGAATCAAACAAAATATTTTTCTTTCCAACTTCTAATAAATAACCAGACATATTCCTATCAAGCCTCGGTACCGATGTTCCAGAGCCTAAAACAACGATATTCATTTTAGCAGTTTGATGAGTTTATTATGCAAAATCTTGTTGCTTCCGACAATTGTCTTGTCATTAATGCTCCATTTTTTATTATTGATATTCGTAACTTTTCCTCCGGCTTCCTCAACTATAATTTTGGCAGCTGCAACATCCCATGCATTCAGGTTTAAACTAAAGTACATGTCAAATTTCCTATCTGCAACATAGCATAAATTCAGAGCTGCAGAGCCGGAATTCCTTACTGCCCTAAAACTTCCATGACTTTTTCTTAATATATTCCATGATTTCCTTCCAAGTTTAATACTGCTTGGAGTACTAAACCCGAGTAAACCATGTTGCAGTTCATTTTTTTTAGAAACTTCAATCTTTTTATTATTCAGATAAGCGCCTTTTCCTTTTTCAGCAAAATACATGTCATTAGTGACTGGATTGTAAACTACACCCATCAAAATTTCATCGTTTTTTGCCAATGCAATAGAAACTGCAAACTCAGGTATTTTTGACGCATAGTTAATAGTGCCGTCAATAGGGTCTATAATCCATTTATATTCTGAACTTCGTACAAGACTGCCGCTTTCTTCAGTAATAAAACCATGATCTGGAAATTTGCTTCTTATTGTCTCAATAATTATTTTTTCTGAAAGAACGTCTGCTTTTGTAACTATGTCCCTGGGAGCTTTAAACTTTAATTTTCCTATGTTACCATAGTGTTCCAGTATAACTTTGCCTGCAGCTTTTGCAGCCTTGAACATTAAAGATTTCATAAAACATCCGGAATCAAAGGTATATTAATATGTTTTGGTTTGGAGCATGCTATAAAAAATATAGAATTTGCCGATAAGATTTAAAATGAATTTGCTATACCTTTAAAAAATGCTTAAAGAAAAAAGATTATTTATAGGAAACTCAAGTGATTTAGAACGCATCGTGCTTCACGGTAGTAGTGGAAATCCTGCTTTTGATAAGGCTTGCGCAGAGATATTGCATGAATATAGTGAACTAATTAACAATGCAAGCCTCTTGAAATGGATTCCAAAAACTGAGGTAACAGGCCAAGGACAGGACTATTATAAAAAAGAACTGGGCAGAGTAGTAGTACAAGGGTATGACAAATCAATTGAAGATTCTGAGTTGCTTTATATCTCTGTTAACCCAGGAGGTATTAATCATTCCCATAGAGAGGAAGAATTCTATTATGTACGTAACGGAGAAGCCATTTTTATGCTTAATAGGGAGGAGTATTTATTGGAAAAGGGACATATCTATCATATTGCACCTGGATTGCAACATGGAGCAAAACTTAAAGAAAGAGTTAATGAAAGAATCCCAATAGAATTGGTCGTATTAAAGTTTCCTCATATATTGTCATGGATATTTGAGGAAGAACATTCGCTTAAGGTTAAAGCAGTGCAATTATGAAGAATAAATACTGACTTACAAGGACCAAGGTGGATTAACATCTCCTAAAATTCCGCAAATCTGCTACTATGAAGACAAATATTTTTGAATATTCCTATTTATCCTTTCCAGCACATCCTCAGTCTTAACTTCAAAATCCTGTCCTGTAATCATTTCATAAGCTTTTATGTATCGTTTTGCAGCCTCAACTTTAACATCATCTGGTATTTCCGGTATTTCTCCATCACCAATAAATCCTTTTTCTGCCAAAAACTGTCTTACATATTCCTTATCTAATTTTTCCGGTTCTTTGTTTTGAGAAAATAATTTCCCATAAGTATCTTTTATCCAGAATCTAGATGAATCTGGTGTATGTATTTCGTCAATTAAGGTTAAATTTCCATCTTTGTCCAAACCAAACTCATATTTTGTATCGACAAGGATTAAATTATTTTTCCCAACTAATTCATTCCCAAAATTAAACAATGCTAAAGCTGCTTTTTCCATTTCTCTGTATATTTTTTCATCAACTATACCTCTTTTAATCACTTCTTCGCCTGAAAGTGATTCGTCATGTCCCCCTTTTTCAGCTTTTGTGGATGGCGTTATTATTGGTTTGTCAAACTTCTGGTTCTTTTTCATGCCTTCTGGCAAAATATTACCGCAGAAATTCCTAACACCCTTTTCATAATTATACCATGCTGATGTTTTTGTTACACCAGTTATATAGCCCCTTACAACCATCTCTACTGGAAGCAATTTGCATTCATTAACAACCATAACATTCGGGTCAGGAACATCAATTACGTGGTTTTTTACAATATCTTTTGTCTTTTCAAACCAAAATGCAGATGTTTGGTTTAAAACCTGGCCTTTAAACGGGATTGTACACAGAACGCGGTCAAAAGCAGAAATCCTGTCAGTAGTTATTATTAATCTCTTGCCATCAAGAACATAGTTGTCCCTTACCTTGGCCTCATATTTCTTTCCTATTTTAAGGTCAGTTTTTTCCAGTGTACTTCCTAATTGCTGTTTTAAAATTTCGTCTGATAGCATTTTACATTGAATTTATTTTTTATCTTATGTTCACAATTATTTGTTAACTCATTATTTGCTATTTATTTTAATCAAATAATCATTATTCTGTTTCTGAACTCTATTGTTTTTATTTATTGTAATCCCTTACCCTATCTCCAATTTCCCTTCTGTAATCAACAAGTTTTTGCTCATAGCTGTTGTCAATATTCAAAATTTCTATTGCAGCTAAAGCAGCATTAGTTCCATTGTTAAGTCCAACCCACAAACCATGGTCAGAATGCTTCAACAAGTTTAAGGAAGCTTCTGCCTTGTCATCATCTTCCATTGACAATGGGCAGTAAATTACAAGCTGTTCTTTCTTTTCTATTGGCTCATCAAAATAAACAAAAGCAATATTTATTGCATTATCTGCCACTTGCATTGAATGTGCATGATTAACATTAAATTGTCTTAAAATTTCTTCTGCTTTTCTAAATGCATTGTTATTTTTGTCTCCAAGCAAAACAACCTTTTTTGTATTTTTAAGAATTTTTATTGCTGAGTAAGCTGCAACATCTGCTTTTCCAACACCCACGCTTAAAACAGGAATTCCAGGCGGCATCTGCATAATGGAAAGCAAAGCATCTAAACCCTGATAGCTTCCCTGGCAAGGAACTCCAATTATAGGTCTTATAGTTTTTGCTGCAACAACACCAGGCAGCGCTGCAGATAAACCAGCGCCCGAAATTATGAGCTTATAGTCCTGCCTTAGTATATTATCAACATCGTCAGGAGTTTTATGGGCGCTTGCTATTTTTAGCTCATAGCTCACTTTTTCCCTGTCAAGAATCTTAGTAATTTGTTTGTAAGTCTCTCCATCTGATTTTGAGCCGAATAAAACCAAAACATCTGCCATTAACAACCACCTGCTTTTTATCACAATATCTTATACTCCTGGTAATGTTCATTCATTAATAAGTTTTTTGTAATTTCTATAGCAATCTTTTTAGCATTAATTTTTTTGTCAAAATACATTGTCCACAAAATGCCTTTTTCAAGTTTTTCAATATTTGTAAAGCCTAATCTATCCTTTAAGGTTGATAATAAACCAGAGCCATTATCTAAATCTTGTATTAAAACATTAATTTTTTTAAATTTCGTTTTTTTGGTTTTTTTATTTTTATTATTATTGTTGTTTATTGAAAATGAAAATTTATTTTTATTGGCATTGACTAAAATATCTGTATTGCTTATTTTTTCCTTAAAAATTTCAATTTTGTCTTTTACATCGAATTTATAATAATCCGCTCTTTCAAGTTTTTTAAATTTATAACTCATCCTTTTTAGAGTATTAAATGCAGTAATTGCAACATTATCCGGAACTTTCAGGCTTACAATCATTTCTACAGTTGTCATATTATTTTTTCCTCAATATACTTTTTCATAGAGCCAAATAGTTTTATTCCATTTGCTTTTTCACTATCTTTTTTTGTGTTGGGAATCTGCCAGTTAAAAGAGGCACGTTCAGGATGCGGCATTATTGCCATTACATTTCCCTGCTTGTTTGATATAGCAGCAATGTTATTAACAGCACCATTGGGATTTATTGGATATTTCTCATTAATTTTTCCATTATTGTCACAATATTTGAATATTATTTGCTTGTTTTTCTCTAATTTTTTAACCAATGCCTTATTTTTTGTTGTAAATCTGCCCTCGCCATGCGCAACCGGAATTTTTATTATTTCATTTTTATTATAATAATAATTAAATGCACAGTTTTTTCCATTAATGTTTTTTATATTGACCCAGGCACAATAATACCCGGAAACCAAAGGATTAATATTGGGTGCAAGGACCATCTCAACCTTATTCTTTAATCCAGGAATCAATCCTGTTTCTACTAAAACTTGGGCTCCATTACAAATGCCCAATAAAGGCTTTCCATCTTTTACTTCCTCCTGAATTTTATCCATTATTTTCTCTTTTGCTGCAATAATTCCTGCACGTACCCTATCCTCATAAGAAAACCCTCCTGGAATAATGAAACCATCATAACTGCTTAGTTTTTCTTTAGAATTCCATCTTATGATTTTTGCTTCCATACCGACATCAATGCATCTATCTCTGGTTTCTTCCTCGCAATTATTGCCGGGAAAATACAGGACTGCAATTTTGGGTTTTGACATTTTTATTAGTTATTTTCTAAGTTCACAATTATTTATTAATTCATTATTTTATTTTTAACTTAATATTATTTGGCATTGAAAAATTTATTATTGATAAACCAGTCATTTTGCGTCGCTATTAATGGTTTTTTTATTATTTATTTTTCAATCATTGGTTTTTTATTTTTTAATTGAATTTTAATTATTGTATTATTTTTATTGTGCTTTATTTCAATGCGTCGACAAAACCACTTGTCCAAGCTTGCTTTAATTTTTCAATTTTTAAATTTATAATTTCTTTATTATTGTTAATTATAATTAATGAATCATTTTTCATTGTTTTTCCTATATTGTTTATTTCCAAATTATATTTTTTAAAAATTGATTTTACTTTGCTTATGTTCTTATTTTCGACTTCAAAAACAAACCCTGGTGTTTCTGAGAATAATATTTTGTCGTTCCTTAAATCCAAGTCAATATTAATCAAGGCTCCAATTTTTCCATCAGCATTTCCTCCCAAAATCATTTCAGCTATTGTTGTAAATAAACCACCATCAGAGATATCATGGCAGCTTGAGAATAAGTTATTTTCAATACAATTTATTATAGCATAAATCATATTTCTTTGCTGTTGAAGGTCAATTTCAGGCACATTAGCCCCTAATTCATTGTTAATTTCATAATAAACACTTCCTCCAAGTTCATCTTTTCTGTTTCCAACTAGAAATAGATTAGTTTTTGCTTCCTTTATTTTCATTGTAATTGCCTTTTCATAATTTTTCATTACTCCAATGCATGCAATAACAGCACTTGGATCAATTGAAGAGCCTTTAGAGCTTTCATTGTAAAAGCTTACATTTCCAGAAACTATTGGTACTGGACCTTTTGTATTTCTAAGATAAAGGTTTTCAGCTGCTATCTTAATTCCTTTAACACCTTCAACAAAATCATAAAATTGCTCTGGTTTTTCCGGGTTTCCATAATTTAAGCAGTCAGTTAATGCAGCAGGAACAGCACCAATAGCAGCAATATTCCTCATGCTCTCTGCAACTGCATTTACTGCACCTAAATAAGAGTTTATCCTGTTGTATCTTGGATTTGAATCAACAGATAAAGCAATTCCATATTTGCTTTTAGGCACAGCTCTGATTAATCCAGCATCTGCCTGTCCTGGCTCGATAATTGTGTTTCCAATAACATTCCTGTCATAGTGCTTGTAACATTTTTCTTTAGAAGCAATATTGGGATGGTTTAATATTTTCAATGCAATTTCATTGTAATTTTTTGGCTCGTCAAGTACTGGCTCATTAAATTCTCTTACTGGTTTTTTAATTTCTCTATTATATTGTATACCCCTTGTCACGGTTTTTATTGGAACATTACAAACAATTTTTCCTTTATGCCTGATTTTATAATCCTGGTTTTTGGTTACTTTTCCTATTACTACAGCACGTGCATTTTCTGCTATTGTAGATAAAGCAAAATCATCATTGTAAATTTTTAACAAAGTTTTTGTAAATCTTCTTGGACAGAGCCAGGTAAATCTTTCCTGGGTTTCAGAGCAGAATATAATGTATGGTGGTAAATTTTTCATTGAAACATGAACTTTGTCAAGATTAATCTCAGCCCCATAATCTGCATCCGAGCATAGCTCTGAAGAAGCGCACATTATTCCTCCAGCGCCCATATCCTTAAACCCTAATTTGATATTTTGTTTTTTTGCTGCTTTAAACACTTCATAAGTTGCCCTTATCAAAACATTTTTCAGGAAAGGGTCTGGAACCTGAACTGCGCCTTTATTGTACTCTTCCTCTCCTTCATCTAACACTAAGGAAGCAAAAGCAGCTCCCCCAAAACCGGAATTATCAGTTGGCTTTCCTACAATTATTATATCATAATTTTCTGCGTTTTTTGGAGCATGGCTATGAATAATGTCTTTTTCTTTTAGAATACCTAAGCAAACTACGTTTACTAAGCAGTTATCATCAAAACTTTCATTAAAATAAACATCTCCAGCAAGGTTTGGTATTCCAACAGCATTTCCATAGCCAGCTATTCCATTTATGACCTCATTTGCAATATATTTTGTTTTGTTTTTATTTATTCCATTTGGATTGCCAAACCTCAATGGGTCAGCTGTTGCTATTATTTTTGCTCCCATGCATAAAACATCTCTTAAGATTCCGCCAATACCTGTTGCTGCTCCTTCATAAGGAACAACTTGAGAAGGATGATTATGGGATTCCATGCTTACAACAATTCCATACTTTTCATTGTTTATTTTTCCTAGCTCTATAATTCCAGAGTCTTCTACAGGGCCTAAAATGACATTTGGAGCTTGTGTTGGCAACATTTTTAAAACTGCTCTTGAGCTTTTGTAGCTGGAGTGCTCTGACCATTGTATGTTGAAAATATGCAGCTCTGTTAATGTTGGATTTCTTCCAATTAGCTCTGTAATTCTTCTTGCTTCTGATGTTGTTAAAGAAACAGCATTTTTTTTCAGAAAATTTTGTAAATCTGCATCTGACATAGCTTCTATATCTATTAGTTTGCTATCAACACCACCCATTTTAACACAATATTTTGATTATTGATTTAGTTTAAATAGGTTTTGGAAACTAATGAAGTTGGTGTAAAAAATTGTATTTTTGAGTAAATTTGTTTTCCGCTGGGTTTTGGTGTTAATTGGTATTAATAAGTTAGAATAGAAAATTTTAAATGGTGTTATGCATTAGTATTAAGTATTTTTTTGTTAATTACAAATTTTAAAAATTAGATTGGTGTTAGAATGAAACTAACTAAATGGGTCAATGAGCAAATTAATGGATATAATACACCCATAGTAAATACGCCCATAGTAAAAAGTAAAAATTTGAACGAGTTTATTAATTTAATATCTATTGGGGAATATGTTAGTGTAATAGCAAGGACTTATTCAATGGAAAAAAATTTAACAAGGTTTAATGGTGAAACTGACACTCATTATATTTGGGGGACTGTTTATATTGGATTAATGGATAATAAAAGAAAGATTACCTTAGATGAAAATTATAGAAATTTTGTTAATAAATTTTTTGGCTCATATGGTTATACTCCAGAAACAATAATCAGAGTAGGTTTAGAATCATTAATGACAGCAGACAGTAGGTTAAGGGAATTTGAACGCAAAGTTCCTACAATAGCTGAAGCATTACTAATAGACCAAGATAATGTTGTGTTGGATAGGACTGAGTTACGTGAATCAGCTGAAGTATATGATGTAAGACCGTTTCCTTTGTTTGGTAAATAGTGTACTTTCTGTGGGATTAATATTTTCTTGTCTTTTTCTTTTTGTTTGATTTCTCAAATTTTCTTTTTAAACAATCTATCCCACCTAAACTTTACATTTACAAAGAATCCAAATGCAAGGAATATTATTGCTGCAAGAAGAATAATTGAACTGTAACTTAATCCGGTTATAGCCATAATTCCTGCAAAGATATATAACAAAAACCCTATTAATAATAATTTATTGGCCCGATTTATTTTCATCTTTTGTATTTTTCTTTTAAATGATGATGAGCTTCATAAACAAAAGATATTAGATGTACAAGTATATAGAGTATTATCACTGAGACTATTGCAATGGAAAGCAGCATTTTTTCTGTTAAAAACAGGAAATTTTTTACAAAACCTGTACCACTAAAAATAAAGAATATTGCTGTTAAGAATAAAGATATGAGATAATATTTATGATTAGCTCTGTCTTTTAGATCTTTGCTTATTAAAAAATATAAAGCTATGAGAATTATTAAGTTTAGAAATAATGAGGTATAGCTAAGGAATGTTATTATCAGGAATACCACAAACAGAATCAATACAATAGGCACAATGAATTCAATCATTTTAATAAGATGCGGGGAGTAGGACTTTCGCCAGCTTTTCTGATTTTGCGTAGCAAAATCCTAGGTGAACGACTAAAGGGAAGTTTACCGCATTTTCCCAGGTTTTTTGCGTAAGCAAAAAAGCTGTTTCGAACCCACGTAAGCACTAAGCTAACAGGTTACCTACATAAGCGACCTAAGCTTAGACATTAATTCTGTCCCGTTTGGCCACTCCGGCATCCCCGCATAATAGAATTAGTTTTGTATATTATTTTAAAATGTTTTGTTTTTATAATCCATTTAGCCCTCTAAGTAGCACCTTCCCCTTACCAGACAAATTAAAATATCTAGTTTTATAATTTCTTCCACCCCTATCAACAAACTTAACTTTTTGTTTAATTGGATCAAATTTTTGTAAATATTTTAAAACCTCATTAGACGCACGATATGTTACATTAAAGAAATCAGACAATTCTTTAATTGTTTTAGAGCTTGGTTTTAATGCTTGAAGATACCTAAATTCAGATAATCTTTTGTTTTTAAATAGCTTAATGAGCTTCTTTCTTCTATTATGCGTGAATGTCCAGTGCTTGTGGGTCACTTTTTTTGCCAATTATAAGAACGTAGTCTTGCAGACTTACCATAGCCACAGGAAGCGCATTTTTTCTTTCTAATGTGGTATGTGCGAAGTCCGCAGCGACGACAATGCATCATGTTCTTTTTCCCAGATTTTTTACCCATAGATGAAGTTCCTTTAACCATTTTAAACACCCAGAATTCATTTATTCAGGAGATATGATAGTTATTGTGTCTCCCCTGATAAATACTACGCCAAGTTTTCTTTTTACCTCTCCATCAACACGCTCTTCAGCATCTTCAAGCACTAAATTAATGTGTATATCGAATGACTTTAGTTTTCCAATATACTGCCTGTTATTTTTTAGTTCAACAATTACTCTTTTATCCCGAGCCTTGTTCAAAGCATCCAGTGGTCTAGAAGGTTCTACCATTTAATACACCCCGTACATAAAAAAACGAGTATTGGTATTTATATATAAAGGTTATGGAAAAATTTAGAAATTTTTATAAATCAGCCACATATCCTCTTTGGTATGGCAATCTCTCAAAGAAGATCTTTAAGAAAGTTTAGTGGCAGTAAATATAAGAGAAAGGGAAGAAAGCAAAAGCAATACGAGCTTGGCAGAGAGCCAGCACTCACCAAACTAGAGAAAAAAAGGGCAATATATATAAGAACAATGGGTAATAATAGAAAAGCAAGGCTGCTCGGCATAAATACTGCAAATTTATTTGACCCTAAAGCCAAAAAATATGAGCAGATAAAAATAAAGACAATCCTTGAAAATCCCGCTAACAGGCACTTTGTAAGAAGAAACATAATGACAAAAGGCACTATAATAGACACAGAAAAAGGCAAGGCAAGAATTACAAGCAGACCTGGACAGGATGGAACTGTTAATGCTGTACTAATTTCTTAGTTACTGGATAGTTGTTAAAAAATAGAAAGATTTATATATCCCAATTAATCACCATTCTATAAGTTAATTTAACTTAGTTTCAAAATCAATAAAAAGTGATTATTATGTCAAACAATATTTTTAAAAATCCACTTGAAAGAATAGTTAGTGATCTAGTAATATCCCATAGATTTCCAAATAGACTTGAAGCTGCTAGACAAGTATCCCAAGAAGCAATTGAATTTGCGGTTAGGGAGTTAGGGGCTTCTAGGCCAAAATTAAGTATAAAACCATTACCAGAATATGTAGCAAAAAGAGAAGGAATTAGGGGATATTGGGATAAAAAAGATACAGCTTATGTTACATTACCTCCTGACAAGACCAAGATTACACTAATTAGTGTACATGAAACTGGTCATCCTATTCGCGCAGATTTGTGGATAGCAAATGCTGAATATCATAATGTAATTCGACAACTAAAAGAAGCTCTACCAACTGCAAAAAAGGCAGCGAATGATTTCTACTATATGGATTTAAGAAACTTATCCAATCTTTATAATCAATATAAAGAAAATGAGACTGTTAGGTTAGGAAGTAAGGTAATAACAAGAAGTGGTAAATTTAGTAGTCTCTATTGGTGTGGAATAGATATACATCCACATGAAGTACTTTCAAAACCTTATAAATTAGAAGAAGTTCAAAAATCATTTAGTTCGTTACCAGAACGTGTTCGGGAAACAGTTAGTCCTATAATCCAACCAGTATTGGACTTCCATCGTCTACTGGACCGTAAGAATGATTTAGAGAGATTAGATGAAGGTTGGTGTGAATTTTTTGCCTATGTTTTTGCTCAGCATAAGGGATTGCCTATAGATATGTCGCAGATAAGGGAAAATAGACCAGTATTTGGTATTGGCATTGATGAATATGTAATGGGAAGTGCAACTTACGCCCAAGGAATGTATAAATTAGTAGATTGGGCACAAAAACGGGGTGATCCTATTGCTGTTCTGCGAGAAAGTTTGCAGATAAGAAGTACACAAGAGATGGACAATGTTATAGCTAAATCAAATTTGATAAAATATTAACAAATCAAAGCCCTAAACTCTGATCAATCTCTTCTGCCATTTTTTTTAAGTCATCGCATGTTCTCCTTAAGTCTTTCTCAACCTCGTCTATTAGTTCTCTTAAAGTTCCAACCCTTAGAATATAGCCTTTATGGACTTGCACAACAATACCTGAATCAAGTAATTTGTTAATATGATGGATAACTGTACCTCTGCTTAAACCAAGCTTGTAAGCCAATTCATCGCTTGACAAGGGAACACCTTTTTTTGCATTCTTAACCAGTTCAATAAAAACCCTAAAACAACTTTTATCCTTATCCCTTAAATTAAACAAGCCTAAAGAACTCCCCAACCATTGCAGTTCCTGGTTAACATTCTTATGCACAGGCTTCCTTATGTTCATTATTGTTATTTTGTGTACGTATCTCATTTTAAACATCTGGGCTTTGCCAATTTTAGGGGAGGTGGGTGGGTAGAATCACGCTAAATGTGCAATTAAAATGCTTGCATTTTTTGTCTTTTAAAAATGCCCATTTTGACTAAAGTCTGCTCTGGCAAAGCCCGATAAAACCCTTAAAGATACACTTATTTATTAATGTTTTGCTTATTTATATACTCTAGAACAGAAATATTTAAATATAAGTTGATGTTACCATAGTTTCGTTGATTTAAAGTCGACAAGATTAAAACAATGATGTGAGACAATAACTCAATTTTTGTTTTTTAATTTAATATTTTTATAATTAATGGAAATAATAAAAATGGAAAAAGAAGTAAAAAAAGAGCAAGCGAAAGAAACAAAGGAAGATGAAAAGTTAAAAGAAAAAAAACAACAAAAAGCAAAAAAACCAACAGAAAAAGAGATTATTATAGAGCTTACAGAAACACTGCAAAGAACACAGGCAGAATTTGAAAACTATAGAAAAAGAGTAGATAAGGAAAAAGGAGAGTTTGTAAAATATGCCAAAGCAGGGCTTATTCAAAAATTATTGTCAATAATTGACACCTTTGAAATCGCATTAAAAAACACTAATGACAAGGAAAAATTCGTAAAGGGTATGGAGATTGTTTATGTTCAGTTGTTTTCAATTTTGGAGTCAGAAGGAGTAAGACCAATTGAAGCATTGGGAAAAAAGTTTGATCCTTATTTGCATGAAGTAATGTTAAAGGAAAAATCCGATAAGGATGAAAATATTGTTTTGGAAGAACTGCAAAAAGGCTATATGCTTAATGGAAAGGTTTTGAGGCACAGCAAAGTCAAGATTAATGAAAAAATAGAAGAGAAAAAAGAAAGTAACAATAATAAAAAATAAAAAAATTTTCCAATAATAAAAATTTATATTAAAAACAAAAACCAAACAAATAGTATTATGTGTAAAATAAAAAATAACTAAACAAATAATTGTGAACTTAGAAAATAGCAAATAAACAATGTAAAGAGGTATTTGATTGAAAAAAATAAATTTAACAAAAAACACTCCTGTAGAAGAGGTTTTGAAGCTTGTGCATGCATGCAAATGCGAGGCATGCACTAATGGATGCAAATATGGCAGCGGCTTTTTAGTTAAGGATGACATTTCAAGAATTGCAAAACATTTAGGGATAACAGAAGAGGTTTTGAAAAAAGAATTTTTGGAAGAAGTTGAGAAATTTAACACAAAAAAATACAGACCAAGAATACTGAAGAAACACAAACCATATGGAAAATGCGCCTTTTTTGATCAAGAAATCGGATGCAGAATACATGAAGCAAAACCATTGGAATGTAAAGTTGCAATGGGATGCAAAGACTATGGTGAGCAATTAAGTTTGTGGTTTATGCTTAACCATTTTGTAAATGAAAATGACCCAGAGAGTTTAAGACAGTATGCAACTTACCTGAAAAGTGGCGGAAAAACACTAAGAGGAGCTGAATTAAAGGATTTAGTTCCTGATAAAGAGAAGTTAAAGAAAATATTAAGTTTTGAATTATTAAAATAACAACAGAAAAATTCCAATTCAAAAATTTACAGTAATAAAAACAATAATTTCAAATTAAAAAATATTGATTAAAAAAATAAAAAATTAAAACTAATGGTGATGTAAAAATGGCTGAAAAAACAAAAATGAAGAAAGAAAAAATTATTGGAATAGATTTGGGTACAAGCAACAGTGCTGCTTCTGTTTTGCAAGCAGGCAAACCCACAATTATACCCAGTGCAGAAGGCACAACTGCTTACGGAAAGGCATTTCCTAGTGTAGTTGCATTTACAAAAGACGGGCAAATGTTAGTGGGAGAGCCAGCAAGAAGACAAGCTGTAAGCAACCCTCAAGGCACAATAACTTCTGCAAAAAGAAAGATGGGAAAGAGCTTTGAGTATAAAATAAATGGCAAAAAATACTCTCCACAGCAAATCTCAGCATTTATTCTACAAAAAATAAAGAAGGATGCAGAAGAATTTGTAGGAGAACCAATAAAGAAGGCAGTCATAACAGTACCAGCCTATTTTGATGACAACCAAAGACAGGCTACAAAAGATGCTGGTACTATAGCAGGTTTGGAAGTTGTTAGATTAGTCAATGAGCCAACAGCAGCCTCAATGGCTTACGGCCTAGACAAGATGGATAAGGAACTAAAAATTCTTGTATTTGACTTTGGCGGCGGAACACTAGATGTTACAATAATGGACTTTTCTGAAGGAGTTTTTGAAGTTAAAGCTACTTCTGGAGACACACAACTAGGTGGAACAGATATGGACGAAGCATTGATGAAATTCATTATTGAGGACTTTAAAAATAAGGAAGGAATTGATTTAAGTGATGATGACACAGCTATGCAGCGCTTAAGAGAGGCTGCAGAAAAAGCAAAAATTGAGTTATCTACAACACTTGAAACAGATATCAATATTCCTTTCATAACTTCTGTTAACGACAGTCCAAAACACTTAAGCATGAAGCTTGCAAGGTCAAAGTTAGAGCAGCTTGTAGAGCTGATTATACAGAAATGCAAGCATCCAATGGAGCAGGCATTGAAAGACTCTAAATTGGCATCAAAAGACATAAACAAGATAATTCTTGTAGGCGGTCCAACAAGAATGCCTATTGTAAGGAAATTTGTAGAAGATTTTGTTAGTAAAAAGGTAGAGCGTGGTGTTGATCCAATGGAATGTGTTGCCCAAGGTGCAGCAATACAGGCAGGAGTTTTAGCCGGAGAAGTCAAGGACATCTTATTGCTTGATGTAACCCCATTAACATTGGGAATAGAAACTCTTGGTGGGGTATTCACAAAGCTGATTGAGAGAAACGCGACAATTCCGACCAAAAAAAGCCAGATTTTTTCAACAGCTGCAGATAATCAGCCAGCTGTTACCATCAGGGTTGGTCAGGGTGAAAGATCGATGTTTGCTGACAACAAAGTTTTAGGACAATTTGATTTAGTAGGACTACCACCTGCACCCAGGGGCATACCGCAAATTAAGGTTACTTTTGACATTGATGCAAATGGTATATTGCATGTAAAAGCAAAAGACTTGGGAACAGGAAAAGAGCAGAGCATCAAGATTACTGCTCCTAACAAATTAAGCGATGAAGAAGTTGAAAAGATGAAAAAAGAGGCAGAGCAGCATGCAGATGAAGATAAGAAAAGAAAAGAGCAAGTGGAAACCGTCAATAATGCAGATGCGCTGGTCTATTCAACTGAAAAGCTCTTCAAGGAGTTTGAGGGCAAGGTTGACAGCAAAGAGCTTGAGACAGTGAAAGGAAAAATAATGGAATTGAAAGAGCTGTTGAAGCCAGAAAAGAAAGATATTGCAGCAATAAAGGCAAAAATGGATGAGGTTAACCAGTTAGTCCAGAAAATGTCAACAGAGATGTACCAAAAAGTTGCACAGGAGCAGGCTAAGAAGCAACAGCAAGGCAAACAAGCAGGAGCTTCTGCAGGTTCTGGGAGTGAAAAGAAAGATGACAAAGTAGTTGATGCAGAGTACAAAGTGGAAGATGATGATAAAAAGAAAAAGAAAAAATAATTTTTCTTTTTTATTATGGCACTAATCCCGTCAAAAGAGGAATGTTTAGATATTCTAAATAAAAATAAAACTCCTTCTAATGTGATTGGGCACTGTAAAACTGTTTGCAAAGTTGCTGAAGAAATTGCTGATAGATTAATAAAAAAAGGCATTAATGTTAATAAAAACCTTGTTATTGCAGCGGCCTTATTGCATGATGTTGAAAGAGAAAAAGATAATCATATAATTGCAGGGGCAAAGTTATTAAAAAGCATAGGCTTTCCGGAAGTTTCTGAAGTGGCTAGAAAACATAGTTTGTACGAAATTGAAAAAGAAAAAAACCAGCCAATAAGAATTGAGGAAAAGATTCTTTTTTATGCTGACAAAAGAGTTAGGGGAAACAGAATAGTAAGTTTGGAGGAAAGGTTTAAAGATTTAGAAAAAAGGTATAATATTGATTTAACTAAAAAATTAGAATTTGTAAAAAAGATTGAGGAAGAATTGCTACAATAATAATAAATCCAATTAAAAATTTTATTAAAATAATAAAAATAGGAAATTCAATAAAAAATAATTATTAAAATAAAATTAAAATCAAATAAAATGCCAAAAGACTATTACAAAATACTAGGCGTAGGTAAGAACGCGACCAAGGAGGAAATAAAGAAAGCCTACAAGAAGCTGGCTAAAAAATATCATCCTGATTTGAATAAGGAAGAGGATTCTGCTGATAAGTTCAAGGAAATAAATGAAGCAGCTGCTGTTCTTGCTGACGACCAGAAAAGAACACAATACGACCAGTACGGCACAACTGCAGACCAGTTCAAGGGCTTTGAAGGCTTTGACTTTAGCGATATAATGTCTGATTTTGGAGGTGGTTTTGATTTTGACAGCATATTTGAAAGTTTTTTCGGAGGAAGGCCGTTTGGCTCAAGAAAAAGAGGACCTAGAAGAGGAGCTGATTTAAGGTATGATTTGGAAATTACTCTGGAAGAGGCTGCTAAAGGTGTAACAAAGCATATTATTATCCCAAGATTAGAGTCCTGTTCAAAGTGCCATGGCTCTGGTGCTGAAAGCGATGCAGATATTGTAAACTGTCCTGAGTGCAACGGCTCTGGAATGCAAAGAAGAACGCAAAGGACACCATTTGGAATGTTCTCTACAACAACAACCTGCGGCAAATGCCGCGGCCAGGGAAAATACATAAAGAAAGAATGCGCAGTTTGCGATGGTACTGGAGTTGTTAAAAAAAACAGGAATCTTGAAGTTAAAGTTCCAACAGGGGCAGAAGAAGGGACAAATTTAAGGATTGTTGAGGAAGGTGAAGCAGGAGAAAAAGGTGCAGAACCTGGTGACTTATACATCATAATTCATGTAAAAGAGCATGAAATATTTGAAAGGCATGGTGATGATATCTACATTAAGGTACCAATACCATTTACTATAGCAGCTTTAGGTGGGGAAATAGAAATTCCTACATTAGATGAAAAGGCCAAGTTAAAAATACCTGCTGGCACGCAAAATAATACTATTTTTAGAATGAAAGGAAAAGGCATACCTTATCTACATGGTCATGGCACTGGAAATGAAAATGTTGAGGTTGTTATTGAAGTACCTGAAAAATTAAGCAAAAAACAGAAAGAACTTCTTAAGGAATTTGAAAAAGGAAACAAGAAGAAAAAAGGGTTTTTGGGTAAGATGTTTTAGGTATTGCAAATCTCACCAAAACTCTTGGCATCTAAAGAAGCACCACCAACTAAGCCGCCATTGATGTTTGGCATTGATAACAGCTCGCGGGCGTTATTTGGCTTCATGCTGCCGCCGTAAATTATCCTTGTATTTTTAGAAATAGTTTCATTATACATTTTTGACAATAATTCCCTTATGAACTTATGAACTTCTTCTGCCTGCTCTGGAGTTGCATTTTTCCCTGTCCCTATTGCCCATACCGGCTCGTAAGCAACAACAATATTTTTCATTTCATCATTTGAAACATTTTTTAAACAGCCTTTTAATTGATTTTTTATTATTTTCATTGTTTTGTTATTGTTTCTCTGCTGTAATGTTTCTCCAATGCATAATATAGGTTTTAATTTATTTTTTAATGCTGACTCTATTTTTTTGTTTATTAAATCATTAGTCTCATGAAAAATCTGCCTTCTCTCAGAATGACCTAGAATAACATATTCAACAATATCTTTTAGCATTAATCCGGAAATCTCGCCTGTAAATGCGCCTTTTTCCTCAAAATGCATGTTTTGCGCGCCAAGTTTAATATTTGTAGTTTTGATTAATTTTTTTATTTCAGATAATGATGTAAAAGGTGCACAAATTACTATTTCAGCATTTTTAATATTTTTAATTAAATTTTTAAATTTGTTAATAAAAGAAACAGCTTCCTTAATATCCTTATTCATCTTCCAGTTCGCTGCTATTAGAGGTTTCATTGTCATTCTAACTATCTTCTTCTGATTCCGGCTTTTCCATCTTATCTTTCAGCTTGGAAAGATCATTCTCGCAGTGCCAGCAGAATGTTTCATTTTCTGTCAATTCCTTTCCGCAGTAAGGGCATTTTACCATTTTATTATGATATTTCTCATTTATCTTTAATAAATTTATTTATTTTTAATGCAATCCCAGAAAAAAGAAGAACTTATTTATCATACTGTCCTTTAACTTTATACTCTTCTGAGGTAAGGACTTTATTATAGACTTTTTGGTACTCATCATCAAACTTGCTTGCACGGAACAAAAATTTATACAATAGGTAAATCCCCACTAAAATACCGAGCCCTATCAAAATATTTTTGTCTATAATCATTTCAACTTTATACAAGGCAGATTGATATATAAATGTTTTCTTTTTAGATACTGTTGCATATAAAGAAACTAAAAGAATCCTTAGGAAATACTACGCAAATGTTGGAGGTAATGGATGGTATAGTGGCATATCTTTCTGGATTAATCCTAAATGTCTATCTATTCTTGCTCTAGTTGATATTAATAAATTCAAATATTCTTCACCTTTTTCACCTGCTTCATCTACTTTTATATAATTAGTGTGAGTAAGATTATCCCAAACATGATAAACTGTAGGTGGGAATAGCAAAACCTTGAATTCAGAAAGGACTTCTTCTATAACATCATAGGCATTAAGTGAACTTTTTTCTTTTAAAAAAAATAATGTAAATAAATCAAGATTTTTGCATAAATATGTTCTACGTATGTCTAATTCCTCTACAGTAATGTTTACGGTCATTAAATTTAGGGCAATAATGATAATTATTTGAACTTATCTTTCCAGAGATAATATTTACACAATTTTATTAAAAATCTCATTTTTCATTCAAACTTCTGTTTAAAATTTCGAAAAAACAACAAACTATTTATTTAACCTCGGTTATCATTTAGAATAAGTAGTTAAAAAACCTAAAATGGCACTGAATGTAACAACAACAAAACTTTTAATCACTATTTTAATACTTATAGCAGGTTACGTAGTAGTCAGGATAGGAAGCAGCTTAGTAATCTCATTCTCCAAAAAAAAAGAAACAATAAGTGTAAAGCACATACAGATTGTAAAGGTTTTCAGATACCTGGTTATGATTTTCACAATTTTAGCTGCATTAATCTACTTACAGGTTGATTTGGTAAAGGACATAACAGTAGCAGGCAACTTCATTTCAAATACATACGACTTATTGCCAAACATACTGCTTGTAATACTGTTGATTATACTGGCTATAGCAGTCATAAATCTGATAACTTTTGGATTAAAAAGGATATTTGCTGCAACTGGCATTACAGAGTTTATGCTTGAGCAGAAGAGAGAGCATTTCCTGAACGGGCTTCTGGCTTTTGTGCGCATTTCTTTGTACCTATTTACCGGCTTATTCCTGCTGGATTTTTTTGGTATTAATATAAGTGGTATAACCTCTGCTATTGGATGGTTTTTTTATGGACTCATGGCCCTGCTTTTCTTATACATATTTTTTGGAACAAAAGTGTTTATGGAAAATTTTATAGCAGGCGTTTACATAAGAACCTCTAGATCATTTAAACTTGGCCAGAAAGTTAAAATTGATGATATAGATGGCAGCATAAAATCCATATCAAACCAGGCAGTTACAATAAAGTCTGATTTTGGCTATTCAACATCCATACCCAACAAAGAATTTGTAAAAAAAGACATATCATTCAAGAATGTAGAAACTGACCTTGATACTTTGGAAAAAATAAAAAGTTATTATGTTGAGCAAAAGCCCAGTTTTTGTGGACCTGCCAGCGTATCAATAATACTGAAAATCTTTGGCTACAGTGAGAGCCAGTCAAAAATAGGGGAATTAAGCAACACCGAGGTTGGTATGGGAACTCATCCGGAAACATTGATCAAAGTTACGCAGGATATGACCAAAAACAAGGTTAAGGGAGCCTGGATAGACATAGGCCACATAACAGACTTAAAAGATGAGATAAGGCTATGGCTCAATGAAGGAGCCTTAATTATTGTTGACTATAAAAAGAATATTTTATTTCCGCAAGCAAAATCAGCCCATTATTCTGTATGCGTGGCTGTTGAGGGTGATGAGCTTGTAATTTTAGACCCAAGCGGCAAGAAAGGCGGTGTTTATTTAGCAGATGCAGAAAAGGTGTACAGGGGGATGGATTCTTACTCGGAACTTTTAAAGGGCAAACGCGGTTACATAGTTTTTGCTCCAGAAGGAACTACAGCTTTCCATAGAATTGAGGAAGGCTTGATTTATGCTGACCCTAGCTTGTATAAAGACTTAAGCAACAAGCTAAAAAAAGAGCTTTACAAGCTGACTGAAAAAAGTGAACTTCTTGAAACTGTCCTTCCGTTAAGGGTAAAGAACTTCATAAGAAAATGGCGCGAAAAGGACAGGATTGCAAGATTATGGAAGCCTGAGAGTGTTTGATCATCTAATTCTTACTATACCACCGGACATTTGCGCGTGAGGTTTATAAGGTAGTTCTACAACAAAAGAAAGAAAAAGGCCGATTGGAAATGCCGCAGTTTTTTTGGGATTGGATGAATCGATCTTTATAACTGGCCATAATCTTGTTGTGGATGGCGGCTGGACAGCACGTTAGATTGTGCAATCTTTATAACTTACTCTGATCAACTTTTAGGTGTGTTAATTCTATGCCTAGTTTCTTTGCTACATCAAAGATCCTTTCATCCCTGTAGAATTCTCCATAATAGATTTTTTTTATTCCGGCGTTAGCAAGCATCTTGAAGCATGTCCAGCATGGGCTTGCGGTTATGTAGATTTCAGAATTGCTAATCATGACGCCATTTTTAGCTGCTTGCAGGATTGCATTTGCTTCTGCGTGTATTGTAGCAACACAATGGCCATTTTCCATCATATGCCCTGCTTCGTCACAATGCGGCATTCCCCTGATGCTTCCGTTATAACCTGTAGAAAGTATGGTTTTATCCCTTACAATAACTGAGCCTATATGCTTCCTTTCACAGGTGCTTCTGCTAGCAACCTGCTTTGCAATGTTCATGAAATACTCTTCCCAGCTTGCTCTTGTCATTTTTATTCATTATTTTTATTCCGATAATATTTTTTATTTTTAATATGAATTAATGTTTATTTTTTAGTTGTAATAATAAATCATCAACTTTCTTATGCAACTCTTCCAAAGTGCCATCATTAACAATAACTTTTTCTGCTAACTTAAATGTCTCATCGAGCTGTTGATTTGCAGCATTATTTAAATTTTCTCTTTGCTCTTGTTGTTTGAAGGCTTCCAATGTCTTTGCATCTCCAACCCTGTTTCTTTCAAGCAGCCTTTTAAAACACAATTCAACTGGGGCATCGATGCCAATAAGAATAAAATCCTTGTTTTTCATCAGTTCTTTTGCCTCATAAGGGCTTCTTATGCTGTCAATTACAAAATTGGTTTCGTTGTTATTTTTTTCATTGATTTTTGATCCATTATTATTAATCAAACCATTGTTTTTTTTAATTATTGAATTTTTATTATTGGACTTTAATTGCTGCTTTATTTTTTTATTAATTTGGGCTGCTAAATAACTTGCTCCAAATTTTTCCCTTAACCCATTTCCTAATTTAGTCAAATTATCCCTGGAATGCTCTAAACCTCTTTTTGTAGCTTCTTCCCTCAACACATCAGAAAGAGAATAATAAACAAATCCTTTTGTTTTCAGATATTCTGCAACCTCGCTTTTGCCGGATGCGTTTTTGCCTGTTAAAGCTATAATCATTTTTTCTGCAATTTATCCAGTTCTTCTTCAAACCTGGTCAAATCTTCAAATTCCAAATAAACAGAAGCAAATCTTATGTAAGCAACTTTATCCAAAGATTTAAGTTTTCTCATTGTTATTTTTCCAATTGTTTTGCTGCCAACTTCAACTGAATCGCGCTTTCTTAAATCAGACTCAACGTCATCTACAATCTTCTCTATCTTTTCCAGAGGTATGGGCCTTTTTTCACAAGCTTTTAGGATTCCATTAATTAATTTTTGTCTTTCATATCTTTCTCTTTTTCCATCCTTTTTTACAACAACAATATCAGCTTCCTCTACACGCTCATATGTAGTAAAGCGTTTTTTGCATTTTGAACATTCTCTTCTTCTCCTTGTTGCTTCCAGATTCTCTGTATCTCTTGAGTCAATTACCTGGGTTTCTTCATGACTGCAGTAAGGGCATTTCATATTAAATAGTGCAATATTTGCTGCTTATTAAGTTTTTGTTCTTTAATACAACAATAAATTCAAAAAATGAGTACAATAAATAAAAAATACAATTTTTAATATATAAATAATTATCAAAATAAAACCAAACAACAAATAATATAAACAGAGTATATTTTGCATAAAAAATGCCCAAAAAACTAAACATTGGCGGACAGGCTGTGATAGAAGGTATAATGATCAGAGGCCCTAAATATAATGTTGTTGCAGTCAGGAAAAATAAGAAAATAATAACAAAAAAGGAAAAGATAAAGCAGAGAAAAGGCAGATTCTACAAGCTTCCTATTGTAAGGGGATTCTTCAATCTTATTGATATGCTGGTTTTAGGGATGAGGTCTATAATGTGGTCAGCAGAGCAGCAGATAGCGACAGAAAAAGAGGAAAAAATAAGCAAATGGGAAATGGCTTTTACAATTGTTTTTGCAGTAAGTCTTGCATTGCTGCTTTTTCTGGCTTTGCCCTATTTTTTAACTTTAATTATTGGTTTTAAGGAAGAGACACAACCATTCTTTTTTAATTTAATAGACGGCATAATAAGAATTGGAATGTTTTTATTGTATATTTATGCTATTTCCTTAATGAAAGATGTTAAGGTTTTATTTCGGTACCACGGTGCAGAGCACAAGGCTGTACATTGCTATGAAAAGGGAGAAAAGCTGGATGTGAAGAATATGAAAAAATACAGCACATTGCATCCAAGATGCGGGACTGCATTTATCATGATTGTTTTGGTTATAAGTATACTTGTTTTTTCAATATTGACGCCAATAGTCCTTTACCTGTTTCCAAATCTTGCCAATATGCACATTTTTCCAAGAAAGACTATTTTATTTTTAATCAGGTTTTCCTTGCTGCCGTTAATTGCGGGCATTTCTTATGAATTTCTGAAGTTAAGCGCAAAATATGAGAAAAATGCTGTTATGAAGATGTTTATATGGCCTGGACTGCTTATGCAGAAAGTTACTACTAAAAAGCCCAATAAAAAGCAGATTGAGGTTGCTATTGCTGCAGTAAAAAATGTTTTACAACTGGAAAAAAGCAAAAATATTTAAATAGGTATGTTAAGAATAAAATAAACAAATAAAATTTAATAAAAAACATGTGGGGTATAAAAATGAAGCTGTTTTATGGAATACTTCTGGTTTTGATGATATTTGTGAGTGCATGCGCTCAGCAGCCTGCTGAACCAGCACCTGTAACTGAGCCAGAACCAAGTGTTGAGCCAGAGGGAACCGGAGATGCTGTTGCAGAACCAGAAGAAGTTGCAGAGGTTACATCAATTGAGGTAAGATCTGTTGGAGCTGGCGGTTTTGACCCCTCAGAGCTGACAATTAGTGCAGGAAGTGCAGTAACATGGATAAATGACGATGAAAAAGTATTGGTAATAATAATATTCAAAGACGGCAGGTCTTTTATGAACAGCAACAGAATAATGTCAGAAGAAAAATTCGAGGTTGAATTTCCAGAAGCAGGAGAGTATGAATACTGGCAGAATATAGCCTATGGCGTAGTAGGCGGAAAGATAACTGTTGAGTAAATTCTTTATTTCATCAAAAAATCGCTTTGCGAGTTTTGGTGTCCCAAAAATTCCTTTGGAATTTTTGAGGACTTTTTTCTTTGTATTTTTATAATGCCTAATCAGAAAAATAAGTGGGCATGCCTGGAAATGGACACAAGCAAAGCGAAGCAGCTTACCTTGATCTCTCCTCAGTTCCGCTACCCTCTAAGCACCATATCAAAAGGTTACAGCTGCTATGTTCCCATCCTGACTGATTTCCAAAAAATACGATCCAAGAGGACAGAACCTCAACGTTGAAACCAAGACTGCTCAACTAAGCAAATGCCTCTCCCCAAGCTTCAGCTCTCTCATAAGGTCCGTTTAGAGTGACAGTGTAGGACCAGTACACCAGCCTAGCCCATAGCTAGTAGGTATTTTGGTTTTATAAAGGTTTTTGTTTAGTGGGTATATCTAGAAAAACTTATATACATTCTAAAAATTCTATATCTGGATGGTTCCTATAACAAAAGGTCAGGTAATCGGCGGAGAGTTTGGAAAGATACTTGTAAGGCAGAAATCTGGCCAAAAGTTAGAGTTAGGAGAGTTATTAATTTCAGAATCCGGAGATAATAAGATATTGATGCAGGTTTTTGATTTGATTTATGGTTCTCAAATATCACAACAAAATTTAGAATTGATTTCTGGTTTGAACCTAGAAGAAAATACTGATACAGAGTTTTTTGATAAAAACCTAAGGAATTATATGCTTGCTGGATTGAAAAATCTGGTTACAATTAAGAATAATAACGCTTTTGTAAGCAAATTAATGCCATCTTTTTTCTCAGAAGTAAGGGAAATAAAAAAAGATGATTTATCATTTTTAACTAAGCCTCAAAATCCTTTATTTATTGGAAATCTAAGGTCTGGTAGCAAAATGTTAGATGTCCCTATTTATTTGGAAGGAAATAAGGTTTTAAGCCACCATATTCTGATTTCTGGCACAACTGGAAAAGGAAAAAGCAATTTAATAGCAAATGTTTTATGGAAGCTTGTTAATCAGGAATATTGTGGAATTTTAGTTTTAGATCCTCATGATGAATACTATGGAAGGAATAAATCAGGGCTTAAAGACCATAATTTAAGCGAAAAAGTTGTTTATTATACACCAAAAAATGTGCCTGCAGGTGCAAAAACACTTAAAATTAATTTGCGTGCAATTAAGCCGCATCATTTTGATGGTGTTGTGGATTTTTCTGATGCACAAAAGCAGGCTTTGATAATATATTACAAATATTTTGGCGCTAACTGGATAAAAAGTATCCTGTTTGAAAGGAAAATGGAGGGAGTTGCATTCATGGAGCAGACAATCTCTGTTGTTAAAAGAAGATTATTGTATTTACTGGATTTGGAAATCGGCGGAGAAAACATAATTACCAAAGGTATTTTTGACTTAAATGCCGGAATCAACACAATACCAGACATCTGCAAAGAATTAGAAGATGGAAAGACTGTTATCATAGATACTTCCAGTTTCTCAGGTTCAGTTGAAATTTTAATTGGGTCTTTAATTACAACAGAATTATTGAATAATTATAAATTCTACAAAATGGATGGAAGTTTAAATGAAAAACCAGTTATTTCTGTTGTTCTGGAAGAAGCTCCCAGGGTTCTGGGAAAAGAGGCTCTGGAGCACGGACAAAATATTTTTTCAACAATAGCTCGTGAGGGAAGAAAATTTAAGGTTGGCTTAACAGCAATTACCCAGCTGCCGTCTTTAATACCAAGAGAGATTTTAGCTAATATTAATACTAAAATAATCTTGGGCATAGAAATGAAACCTGAAAGAACTGCAATTATTGAATCTGCTAGCCAGGATTTGAGTGAGGATGACAGGAATATAGCATCTTTAGACATTGGAGATGCTTTAATAAGCTCTAATTTCTCAAAGTTTGCAATTCCAGTTAAGATTCCTGATTTTGAAGATATTGTAAAAAATTCAAAGAAAGAAAAAGTAAAGAAGGATTTTAGTGGAATAAAGTTGGGTTGAGTGGATAAAAAATAATGCTTTAAAGGAAAAAACCAAAATCCAAATGCCATTTTACAACACAGTATAGGGTTTTAACTTGATTTTTAAGGCTTCTTCTATATTTGCTTCGTCTTCAGATGTTGTGTAAACAAGCTTCTTTTTGTTCTTTTCATACTGCTTTATCTTCCACCTTATCAGTTTCTGGTAGTCTTTGATTTTATCAAATTTAAAGTGCTCTATGTACAAATCAAGCTTTGGAATGAAAAAAGTTGCTTTAAAATCATCCTTGTCTGCCCATGTAACAGCTATGTTGTATTGAAACATCAAATTGTTGTCATAAATAAAATTAGCAATCATCTTCTCAGCTTTATCCCTGACATAATGCCCTGTTTTTGTCTTGAACTTCATATCACTATCAAGAACTTTCAAATGCTTGGCTTTTATCCCCTTTTCTGACCTTATATCATCAAAAAGCTCTATGCCTTCCTTGTTTTCATAGTTTTTTTGCAGCTCAAATACATTGTCAAAAGAAAGCATTGCTTCCTTAATCTGGCCCATTAAAAATTCCATATGGCCTTTTTTGTACCACGCATCTGCATTGTGCCTGTCGAGCTCTGTTGTTTTTGTAAAGCAGTTATGAGCCAGCTTAAACAAGCCCTCTTTTTCATCAAGTTTTCTAAATGTTTCTATTGTTTTCTCGTCAACATCAAAATCAGATTCCATTCTTATTTTATAGGCTCCTTCTTCATAGTCTCCCTTAACAAGTTGTTTTGCTCGATAGTAGCAGTTTCCCTTGCTCATTAATGCTTTAACTTTATTCTCATCGTCGATATTTTCTATTTTCAAAGCAGTGTTAAAATATCCTATTGATTCGTCAAATTTATTCAGGAAAGAGTACGATGCTGCAATGTTGTAGTAAAGCTTAAAGAAGAACTCAGCAGACTTTTTGAATATTTGTTCTTTTTCATCAAAGGGGTAGATTTCCAAAACCTTGTTGTACTCATCAATTGCGGTCTTGTATTGCTTTAAATGAGCTAACCTGTCAGCTTCTTTTTTTATTTGCTCTGCTTTCTGCATCTGCTCATTTTCCCTGTAGCTTCCAAGCTTATTTTTTTCAACAATTTCCTCTGCTTTTCTCTGCCTTCTTTTTTCCAGGGTTTCTCTTATCTTTTTTATTACCATTTTATAGTGTTGCCAGTAAGGAAATATTTAAACTTTATCTTATTCTCCAATAATGGTGTTTAAAAAATTAATGATTATATTTCTTCTTTGTTTATCTGATTTATATTCTAATTTTTTAACAATGTCTGGGAAATAAGGCATATTTTTTGTGAATATATTGATATTTAATAAATTAACTTAAAGGTATACTCAATAGCCTAAAATCCGAAAGCTTTATTTACTAATTATCTCCACTACATTCAAAAAAGGGGTGGTAGAGACTTTGTAGCAGTAATGAATGATAAAATGAAGAAAAAAACCCCTAAAAATTCTAACAAAAAACGCAAAAAAGCAAAAGAAAAGCAGGAAAATAGAATAGTGCTCGGAATTTTTCTTGTTTTTATTGCAGTAGTGGCATATTTATTTTATTTTGTAAATATTCCTACTTTCAATAAAGATGTTGTTGCTGTTGTGAATGGAGATAAAATAACAACAGAAGAACTGGATTGGTGGTATAGGGCATCTGTTATTCCTGAGTACAGGGATGTTGTTACAAAGCAGGATTTCCTGGTATCATCCTTAATGCCACAGGAAGTTCTAGTGCAGGAAGCTAAAAAAGAGAACATAAAAGCAACTGAAGAAGATGTTGAACAGCTTTTAGGGATTTTTATAATAGAGAGTGGATTGACTTTGGATGAGTTTGAAAATGATTTAAGGTCGAGTGGCATTACAATTGATGATGTAAAAAAATCATTTGAAACCAGGGCCATTATAATGAAGCTTTTGGAGAAAGCAAATACTGGTTTTATTGAAGAAAAAGGTTTGTTTTTTAATGAAAATGATGATGCTTTTCAGGAATATATGAATAGTTTAATAGACAATTCTGACATTGAAATATTTCCGGAGAATATTGAAAAGCTTGTATTAAGAAGTTTTGAAGAAACTGATGACGAAGTTTGTGATCAAGAGAAGCCGATTATAAGGTTATATACAACAAGTTTTTGCGAAGTTTGCAATGAAAGTATTGATGTTTTTAAAAATTTGGTTGAGGAGTTTGATGGAAGCACTGAGGCATTTCATTGGAGCCTTGATACTGGTGATGATTTGCTAACATCAAAAAAAGAGGAAGGTGTTCCTAAAGAAGAAGTGGAATTATTCAAAAAATACAGCCCAAATAAGCTTGTTCCTACTGCTGTTTTGGGATGTAAATACAAGCGTGTTGGAAAATTGGGTATTGAAGAGCAGGATGAGTTCAAAGCTATATTGAAAACATTAATAGGTGGGTAAATGCTGTCAGAAAAAGAAAAGCTGGGAGAGGAATTAAAGCTCTTGAAAGAAAGTCTTGAGCTGAATGTCATAACAAAAGAAGAATTTGAAAATGCAAAGCAAAGAATTGATGCAAAATTAAATGAACTGGAACAAAAAAAAGAACCAGAAGTTAGGGAAAAGGAGGAAATTAAAGAAGAGATCAAGGAAGAAAAACCAGAGGTTGAGGGAGAACTTGAGGTTGAAAAGGAAGAAAAAAAAATAGAAATTAAAGAAGTTGAGTTAAAAAAAGATGCTGTAGATGAGAAAGAGCCACTTAAAAAAGAAGTTGAGCATGAGGAAGAAGAATCAATAAAAGAAGAGAAACAAAAAAAATTAGGAGAGGTTGAGGGAAAACCTGAGGTTGAAAAGGAAGAAAAGCCAGTAGAAGAAAAACCGCGGGTAACTATAGTTGAAGAGGAAAAAGACAGTAAGAAAATATTTACCTATATTGCAATTATTGTGATTTTAGGTTTTATAGGATTGTATTTCTTTTTTTCAGAGTCGGGTGTTGATGTATCAGGTGATAAGGCATTGAGCTTAGTAGCTTGCAGTTCTGATAATGACTGCGTTAGAGAAGGAAGCATAGGGAAATGCAATAATCCCGGCAAAGAAAGTTCAGAATGTGAGTATATTGAAGATATTGAGGTTAAACTAATGGTTTTGAACAATAAAAACTGCTTTAACTGCGACACTGGAAGAGTTTTATCTATACTTAATGGTTTTTTTCCTACTGTTGATATGGAAAATTTAGATTTTGAAACAGAAGAAGGCAAAGAAATTGCTGAAAAGTTTGATATAACTGCTTTGCCTGCTTACATATTAAATTCAAGCTTACAGCAAGCTTATAATTATTATAAATTCTTTAATGCTTTTGATAAAGTTGATAGTAGTTATGTAATGAAAAACACTGTAGCAAATGCAAATTACTACATTGAAAGGGAAGAAATACCTAATAAGCTTGATTTATTTGTTAAAAAAGATCAAAGTGCAAGCACAAAAGCAGAAGAAAACCTGCAGGAATTTTTAGGAGCATTTGATGGGAAGGTTGATTTTGAGAAGCATAATGAAGATGCTAAAATTGTTAAGGAGCTTGGCATAAATAGTTTTCCAGCATTTTTGATTAATAATAAAATTAAATTTAGCGGTGTGCAAGCTGCTGATAAAATAAAAGGCAATTTCTGTCAGATGAATGAATTTGATGAATGCAGTTTGGAGTTGAGTAAGAGTTTGGTTAGATAGTTTTTTAGAAGAATTTAAAAAGGATTTGTGTTATTGAAAGAAAAATGGAACTTTCAGATTTAATCGATATGATTGGTGAGACATTACCTCCGGAAGCGGAAAGTCTTGATGAATTTTATTTAGACTTGAGAGATCATCCTGAAGATTACAGATTAGTGGACCTAGGGCAGAATATTGAATTAAGACAGATAGGTAAAGATATTATCCCAAAAAAAGGAATTTCATTCTATTCTGATGATGAATTGTTTGGATTCCGAGGTCGAGATTTCCAGAAGAGATATCCTGAGCTCAAAGGGGAGGATACACGCAAAGCATTGGTTGAAATTGTCAGTAACGTAAGTTTAAAAGATGTGAATTTAGAAGATGCAAAAAGTGAGATTGAGATAACTATTGACAGATACTTAATTCAACCTGTTAGTGCAACACCGTATGTGACACCCACAACGAATTAGATTCTTTTTAGTAAATTGATAATTTGTTTAAAAAACTCTATTTCTAACCTCTCATATGATAATTATTCTTCTTTTCATAACCAATTGTAGAGCTTGGTTTTGAGCCATAGTCATGGCCTGGATAAACCTCAATGTTGTTATTTAATTTTTTTAATTTCTTTAAGCTGTTAGCCATATTTTTTGCATCTCCTCCTGGTAAGTCAACGCGACCAATGTTTTCAACAAATAATGTGTCACCAGTTATCAATTTTTTATTATTAATTAAAAAACAAACACTACCAGGGGTATGCCCAGGTGTATGAATAACTTTGATTTTTATTTTTCCAATTTTAATTTCATCATTATCCTTTATTGCTTTAATTTTATCAATTCCTAATTTCTTGATTTCGTTTATTTCTTCCTTATGGACATATACTGTTGCGTCTGTAGCATCTGCAATGCTTTTAACACCATTGGCATGATCATGATGTGTATGTGTCATTAAAATCATTTTAATGTTTAATTTATGTTTTTCTGCAATTTCCAAAATCTTATTTACCTGCCAGCCAGGGTCAACTACTGCTGCTATTTTGCTTTTTTCATCTCCAATTATATAGGAAAAATTCTGCATAATTCCTACTGGAATCTGTTCGAAAATCATATTAGATAACTAACCTTATCTTTTCTCCCCTATTAACAGCATCAAGAATTACCTTTCCTATATTGTTATTTTTCTTTACTTTTATTAATCCTGTTTTACCTGCTTTTGCTGTCATTAAAAGCTCATTATTAAGGTAAATATCAATGTCTTTGTTTTGCATCTTAATGTCTAAATTAAGTTTTATATTTTTCTCGTCAATTTCTAATTTGTAAGGAACCTCAACTTGTTCTTTGTTTTCGGTATTATCTTTTACATAACCTTTTTCTCCTAATTCTTTAACTTCAATGCTCATTCCAAGGCTTTTTTCAATCATTTCTATTGTTTTCCCTTGTTTTCCTATGATTCTTGCAATATCCCTTTCAGGAACATAAACAATGCATTTATTGTCACTTACTACTTCAGCTTCTGCATTTCTTGAATATCTTCTTATCTCATCCTCTATTGCAAATTTTGCCAGCATATGAATTCCTTTTTTAGCTTCTTTTTTAGTTTCCTGTACAGGAACTACTACAGTTTGTTCGCCGTAGCTGTATATTTCGTAAACTAATTTTTCAGTCTCAAAATCATTGACCACAACTACTGGCCTTGCTAAATCTGCTTCTGTCATTCCAGATGGAACTTTAACTGTCATTTTTAATGAAAGAACGCGGTTAATAAATCCGTCTTTAATGAAAAAAACAGTATCAACCACTTGTGGAATAACACCCATTTCTACTCTACCAAGAAATCTCTGTATAGCATCAATAGGGCTTGTTGCATGCACCACACCAATCATTCCAACTCCTGCCAGCCTTAAATCTGCAAACAATTTAAAGTCATTAGTGTTTCTCATCTCATCAAAAAAGGTATAATCGGGTCTTGACAAAAGCAATATATCATGAATTTCCTGAGAGCTTCCATGGCTTATAGCATATTGTGTTATTTTATCAGGTAAAATTAAATCTCTGGGAGCTTCAACTGTTTTTACAATCTTATCTTGAGAAGCGTAAAATTCAGCTAATGCTTGAGAAAAAGTTGTTTTACCCATGCCCGGGGAACCTGCAACTAAAACACCTTCTGCCTGCTTTGAGATTCTTCTTTTAAGTTTCTCATTTAATTTATAGTCCTCTAAGTTTAATCTCCTAACTGGTCTTACTGCTGTTATTTCCCAACCATCTGAAAAAGGGGGTTTAGTCATAACAATCCTAAACTTTCCTAGCTGGATTATTGTGGAACCTTCTCTTTCTATTTCAATAAAACCATCTTTCCTTAGCTTAGCTTCTTCAACTAATTCTGTAGTTATTTCTTGTATCTCATCTTGTTTTAAAACAGCTTTCCTTAAAGCCTTAAATTCCCAGCTTCCAGGCATTCCCTTTTTTGCATAAGGCATTACATTTTCCCTTAAATGAACGCTCATAGTTGTTTCATCGAAAAATCTTTCAAGCTTTAATTTTTTAATTCCTCTTTCTGGTCCTCTGAAATAAATTGCTTTTATACCGCGGGCTAAAGCAACTTCTGACTGCACTTTATCTGATGTTATTAAGGTGGCATCTTCATCATAAGCAAGTTGTCTGATTAAAGCATCTATTTCTCCCAAAGAAGCATGCCTTATTTCAGCTGCTCTTGGTCTATCACCCATATAAGAAAACTTAAAACCATCCTTAGCTGCAATATCTTTTATTCTTTTAATCTCCTCTAAACCTACAAAACCAATGGATTTGCCTAAATTTGCCTGATGCTCCAGCTCTGCTAGCACTGCTTCATGGATTATTATTTCATTTGCTTTAATTTCATTCTTGCTTATTTTGTCAGACAGCAATCCTTCTATTATAACAGATGTGTCTGGTACTATTCTTTCTATATTTGATTTGTTTTCGTTGTTCATAATACCCTAAAATACTGTTTTCTTTATAAATTTATGGGTTTTTATTTAATTACAATATTGAAAAGAATTTAAAAAAGGTAGAATTTTGTTATTTGCAATATGGAAAAATTATTTTATAAAAACGTAGGCAGAATACCCACAAATTTATTTGTGGGATGAATGCCGTCCTTCCTTTCAGCTTTTGTGCGAGGGGTAGAAGCATCGTTAAAAAATTAAAGGAATTTCAGTCTATGCTTTTGTATTAGCATCAACGGTATGGAGCATAAATCTTGTAACTGGAGAGGGTGGAATGGTAGTT
>CEPX01072524.1_pt1 | contig 42912 bp, 43 predicted proteins | sample 361361 | NCBI WGS metagenome assembly CEPX01 (sample SAMEA2619974, study PRJEB7988) | marine metagenome | biome: marine biome (ENVO:00000447); feature: mesopelagic zone (ENVO:00000213) & marine oxygen minimum zone (ENVO:01000065); material: "saline water (ENVO:00002010), including plankton...
CTGACAAGCCCTACCATCAGACTAAGTACAGCTGACACAGTAACAATAAACGCACACATGTCAGGTGCGGTTTCTGCAACTGGTCGACATATAAATATGTCTGACCCAAGGTTGACAGAAAAAGCAGCTCAGTACAACATAACCGTTGAGTACAACAATTCAAACAGCAGGTTTGGCCAGAACGAGAACTCATCTACAGGAGCTTCTGGAGCATATGTGTACTACGCTGGTCCAACACCCACACAGTACGTTGCAAGAAGCACAAACTACACAACAGCCGTAAGAGACTTCTACACAAAATACGGTACATATGTAGAAGCTGCAGGAACCCACTTGGTAACTATAAAGTACCCAGAAGGGCAGACCTACGGTGAACTTGTACTTGGTCAGCTAGAAGGAACTGAAGGAACACCTATCACTGCTGATGCAGGCGAAACTGTAACCATCGGTGGAGAAGATGTAAGAGTTGGCGGAGGCCTCAGTGCTGATGTCGCAGTAACTCTACCTTCAACAATCGGTAAGGTTGACAGTGCAGTTACTTCCGCAGACAAAACTGCAGGCACACTTGTGCTTGTCGGTGGTCCAGCGGTTAACACACTAGTAACTGAGCTTCAGACAACTGGTAAGCTAACAACAGATGTTGCAGGCCTAGGAGCCGGCGGCGGAGTTGTTGAGCTAGTTGCTGACGCATTTGCTGATGGCAACTATGCAGTTGTTGTCGCAGGTTCTGACAGAGCTGGAACTGCAAAGGCCGCAAACGTCCTTGCAAACTTCGACAGCTATGCAGCAGAGCTTGACGGCCAGACTGTATACGAGGTATAAACAACACTCTGAGAAGGGAGAGAGGGTTAATCCCTCTCCCTTCTTTTATTTTTTTCAAAATCATTATAAGTAGTGCTAGCGTTCTCTACCTATGGCAAAGAAAAAGACCAAAGATCGAGGAAACCTAATCATCATTACCTCTCTAATTTTATTTCTCGTAATTTCAGTATTCCTAGTACTCCCTGAAGAGAAGAAAGCACCTCCTGACATCTTCACCTGCCAGGGCCAGGAAACTGACTTCAATGTAAACATATCTGACTGCCGCGCAGTTCAAATAATCCCCAACGAAGCAGCTCTCGTCGGAATTCTTCTGAATAGCCAAGTAAACGGTATAACCCTGCTTATGGATCCTAACAAAAGCTGCACTGGCTGTCACCAAGGTGGTTACATAGGCTTAGCGGTCGGAACAGTCCAAAAACCAGCCCAGGCTCTTCATCTGCCTGTAGCATTTGCATACACAGAGCAGTGGTACAAAACTCCCGGTATCCGAGTTAGTTCTCCAGCCGATGCAAGCACTAGAAATCCAATAATCTGGTTCAACCCTATCAACCAGTCCGAGACCTCAATCCAAGTCTGGCCTGACGGCTTAATTACAATTAATGCAAAGGACGGCTACGGAATGCAGGCCGCTTCATGCAAGCTTGCAATAACTTTAATAGAGAGTGTCCTTACCTGCTAATTAAATGGAATTAAAAAAAGTAAAGAGGCCTCGAAGTCTTAAGGAAGCCCTAGAAGGAAAGCTCACAGAGTCTGAAATGAAGCTTCTCGGAAGAGCTTTCGATTATCTTGGAGAAATAGCCATAATTGAAATTCCTGAAGAGCTTTTTTCTAAGGAAAAAATAATCGGCGAGGCTCTTCTCGAAGTTCACAAAGCCCTCAGGGCAGTATTCAGAAAGTCAGGAAAAGTTTCCGGGGAACACAGAACGAGGAACCTCAAAAGAATAGCCGGAATAGGCACAGCTGAAACAACCTACAAGGAAAATGCTTGCACTTATCACTTTGACGCAGAGAAAGTCTTCTTCACAGGTCGCCTTTCAACAGAAAGACAGCGTGTTTCTGACCTTGTTGGAAAAAAAGAAAGAGTTCTCGATATGTTCGCAGGCGTAGGTCCTTATACAATTCTCATAGCGAAAGAGCACCCAGGAGTAAAATTAACTGCTATTGATATCAATAAAGCCGCTATAGATTACCTTCAAAAGAACGCTGAGTTGAATAAAGTTCCAGAACAAATAAACACATTTATTGGCGATGCATCAGAACTAGCATCAGAACTAAAACAGAAGTTCGACAGAATTATAATGAACCTCCCTGCCGGTTGTAGCGGACACATCCCGGCTGCTGTAAAAGTCCTAAAAAAGAAAGGAATAATTCACTATTACTTTTTTTCAGGCACAACCGAAGAGGCAAAACAAGAAGCACAGAGAGTTTTTTCAGACTACAATTACAAAATACTTAATATTAAAAAGGTAAAACCATACTCTCCAAGAAATTTTACCTTCGTCGCCGATGTAGAGCTCTCAAGATAAAGATTAAATACTTCTTTCCTTAATCAAAATCGGGAGAATGAAGCGCATCGTAATTATAACACTAATAGCATTCCTTTTGCTTTCTAGCTCAGCCTATGCAGGAAATATTCTTACTATAACAAATGCAAGCATAGAAAATGGTTCAATTGCTCTGCATATCAAAAATGAAGTTTCCTCAATTATGTACACTAATTCGAGCAAACACAGTACAGAATCTCTCTCTTTTATGGTTGATGGAAATTCAGTCGCTATAAAATCATCTGAAGCAAATGACATCGCATATGGTTCTACAAAGAAAGTTGTTCTTGATTCAGCCTGGCCAGCAACAGGTGCCAAGCTCATAAATGTCACCTATACAGATTCTTCCAACACTTCCTATCCTTCAGAATTTTGGGTAGTCTTTGCTCAAAAAGGACTTGTGAAGATAGACTACTCTTTCTCTCCATCTATTGCTAATACTGACAGCGACCTAATTGCAACATTTACTCTAAAATCAAGCAGTGAAGCGGCAATAACGGGCTTAGATATTGATATTCCAAATAATCCACGCTATTTCTTTGTTGATTCAAAGGGTTTCCCTAACAGCATGTCTGCAGGCGATGAACGTGAATTCAAAATATACTTGAAATCCTCAGGAAGCTCGATGGCTGACACTACAATATACACAACTGCCTACCTTGCAATCAATGTGACCTATACGTACCTTGGCTACAATGATGAACTCTCACTCAATGAAAGTATCATTGTTTTCAACCCACTGAAAGTTTCAACACTTCCTCATGTAATGACTAAAATAGAGGGACCGCAAAGTGCTGAGCAGGGAACTACTGCTGAAATAAATGCCTTTGCATGGAATGATAAAGAAGGAAGCAACAAAGGTTGCAGTCTCAGCCTCACACTATCTTCAGATGAGGACAGCCTCATAATTCCTGTTACAACAGTTATTCCAGGAGAGGATTTAATTCACACTTATGCAATACCTTCTGACTCATTGGGAACATTCAAAATTGAAATCCCATCCGACTTGTCTGATGGAGAGTACTATCTTACTCTGAAAGGAACATACAAGGATTGTGAGGTTAATGCTCCTCTCTCAGTCGAGGAATCAGTATTTGTTCTTCGTGTTGTCACAGCTGCCAAAGAAGAAGCGGTCGAAGAATCTTCTGAACTTATAGAAGAGGAAAGCACTGAAGAAGAAGGTCTGACAAACCAGACAATAGAGTCTGAAGTAGTTGAAAAAAAGACCTTTAAGGAAAGAAATCCCTTTCTCTTCCTCTTATTCCTTGGAGCACTCACCGGTCTCAGCACATTTGGAATAATTCACTATCTCATAAGAAGAAGTAGTCATATCTAATTTTTTCTTGAGAATATTTTTGGATAAATTAAGAGCCACCAATAGACATACAAATAAGCTGAAGCAATTGCAAAGAAGAAGGAACTCGCGTAAGTAAGTCCTGCAGAGCTGTAAGCGATTGCACACAAACTTGCTACTATTGCCGTCTGGGAGAATGGCTTTTTACTTCCAAAAGGAAGAATCATTTTCACAGGAATGTAAAGAATCGCGGCTCCAAAAATAAAGGCATAAACTTCCGTTGCCCCCAAATACAGACTTACTGATGTTATTGCACTTGACACGATTGCAGCGCTGTTGAATAACAATCCCATGTCAATACCTTCTAAAATATGTAACATAAACTTTATCTATATAGTATCATTAGTCTATATTTATGGGAGTAAAGCTTCGGGACCTTCTTGAGAGGGACGAAATCCGTCTTGATTCGCTCGCAGGGAAGCGAATTGGAGTTGATGCATTCAACACACTTTATCAGTTTTTGAGCACAATCAGACAGAAAGATGGAACACCTCTAATGGACTCTAGCGGAAATATAACTTCGCACCTTTCAGGCCTCTTTTACAGAAATGTTCGTCTTCTTGAGCACAAAATCCTTCCAATATATATTTTTGATGGAAAACCACCCTCTCTCAAAGAAGACACAATAAAAGAACGCAAAGCTCGCAAGGAGGAAGCAAGAAAAAAATGGAAAAATGCCCTAGACGAAGGTGATTTAGACAGAGCAAAGACATATTCTCAAGCTACATCACAACTTGACGAAAAAATGATAGATGAATCAAAAAAGCTCTTGGACTGTCTCGGAATTCCCCACGTTCAGGCACCTTCTGAAGGGGAAGCCCAGGCTGCTTATATGTGTAAAAATAATGAAATAAACGCCGTAGGTTCTCAGGACTATGATTCCCTTCTCTTTGGCTCTCCTATTTTAATCAGAAATATTACAGTGAGCGGAAAACGAAAGGTTCCGCGCAGAAATATGTATGTAACAATCAGTCCAGAAAAAATAATTCTCCAGGACCAGCTCAATCATCTTGGTATAAGCCTAGAAAATCTCATAGAAATTGCAGTCCTCACAGGAACTGATTTCAATCCTGGAATAAAAGGTATTGGAGCAAAAACAGCACTAAAAGTAATAAAAAAAGATGGTTTCGAAACCGCAATCGAAAAATATAATTTCCAGGTTGATCCATATGCAGTCAAAAAAATCTTCACAAATCCAGAAACCACTGATGATTACAATTTATCCTGGACTTTTCCTAATGAAGAAAAGGCACAGGAACTTCTTCACGAAAAGCATGAATTTTCAAGAGAGCGCATAAGCAATGCTCTTTCAAAACTTGAGGAGGCAACGGGCAGTCGTGACCAGACAAGCCTGGACAGCTGGTAATGGAGATAATCGCAAGCGGTCACACGAATGTTCTCGGAACCCACCCAACTACAATTGAAATAACAAAAGAGGCAGAACTCACTCCTCGTGGAAATTGTATCATTGCAGTCCGCGCAGACAAAGCCTGTTCAGACCTTCCTGATGAAATTAAAAAAGAACTACTCGGCGGAGAAAAATTCAAGGTTACACTACAAGCCGGAGAATTGATTGAGGAGATAATCGGAGAGGGCTCTCCTGACTTATTTTTTATACACCGGAAAGATATAGTGCTTCGAAAATCAGAATTCATAGATGACAGAACTCTTCTAGTAAATTGTGACAAAGCCTGTTCAGACCTCAACAGAGAATTCATTGAAGAGCTAAAGAAACCTGAAACAAAACTTTACTTTACACTAGAAAAATTATAACTAAAGAATTTTACAGCCCTTCTTCGTCACAAGGATATTATCTTCTATTCTGACTCCATATTTCTCTTTGACATATATTGCCGGCTCAATAGTAAAGACCATGTTTTCTTCAAGAACTTTGCCTGAGCCAGTCATGATATTTGGTCTTTCGTGCACCTCGAGTCCTATACCGTGTCCCAAAGAGTGAACCATCCTATATCCTGCTTTCTCAATTATATCGTTAGCTGCCTTTGAAATATCTGAAATCCTGACTCCTGGCTCTATCAAGTCAATTGCCACCTTCTGCGCCTCTTCAACAGTTCTATATATCTCCTGCAATTCTTTATTCGGATTAAGAAGAAAAGTCCGAGTTATATCTGCCCCATATCCTTCATAAGAACCGCCAGTGTCAACAAGAAGGCAGTGTTTTCCCGGCTTACTTACTCCTCTGTAATGAGGAACTGCAGAATCAGCATCATAAGCCACTATTGCACGGTAAAATTCATCCATATCTTCTATAGCATATTGTCGAAGAAGCTCAGCTCTTATCTCATTTCCTGGAAGGGAAGTATCTATTTTCTCAATAATCTGTTTCGTTGCTTTTACAGCCTTTCCAATCAAGTCAAGCTCATCTTTAGTCTTATACTGTCTCAAATCAAGAAGTGCCTCGGAAACATCCTTGGTTTTTATCCCAGCTTTCTGCAGCTTTCCTTGGATTCGAAGAGGAAGGAATTTCCCATTTACTCCAACAATTTTGTCCCCAACTATTTTCTTGATATTGTCTAGACTATTCTTTGTAGAAAACTCACGAATATCCTTTATCCAAGTCTCTTTTGAAGCTCTCTCCATCTCAAAACCAGGTGTGTAAATGATTGGCTCTTTTCCAATAATAGCAACTGAACTTTCAAAACCAGAGGCTCCAGTAAAATAATAAAAGAAAGGATCCTTCGCCTGAAGGTTCGTTAAAAAAAGAAAATCTATTTTCTGCTCATCAAAAATCTCAAGAGCCCTCTCTGTCTGCTCCTTTCCAATCATTCTTCCTCTTCAGCTTCAACAAGATGCATTGCGGATAATATTCTTCTGAGCTCTCCGTCTACAATTTTGAAAGCAACGCTACTGGTAAATTTTTCTGGCTTCTGGAGCTTTTTCTTGAGTTCTTCCAAATCTTTCTCGTCAATTATCCCACAAAAACCAACTATCATTGGTTTGTCAATTTTATCATCAAGAGTATCTAGAGCTCCCAATATTATATCCTCATAACCCCTTCGCACAATCAAACTTCTCCTAATATCGCTCTGTATTATAGCCCCCTTTTTTCTAAGCTCATCAAGGTTTATTGGTCTGAGAAGTTCAATGGGGAGATTACTCTTCTGTATGTGCCTGCTCCTGAAATACATTCCAAGAATCCTGCCTTCTGCATATTTCTTTAATTCAGTATGAGCCTCTACAGGCTTCAAAGAAATTGGTGCTCCTGTCAGATCTCCTTCTACCCTTACCATAAGTTGTGTCTGTATAATTTCAACTATCCTCCCAATTCTCTGCTGAATTCCTTTAATATCTCTCTTTCCGTTTTTTGCCTCATCATCTTCTTCAATTTCCTGAAGCTTTTCAAGAAGCTCATTACAAACTTCAACCAGTGGTCCAACTCCTTTCAACTGTTCCAGAGTAAGGAAACCCTTTATTCTTCGTACTCCCTTTCTATCAATTCGTCCAAAAACGAAGCCATAATTCCTTGCGGGAACATTCTCAGAAAGATGCCGTGCGAAACCTCTCCTTGTCGGCTCTTCTATATCATAAAAATCCCCCTTTACCCTCTTTTCAGAGAAAGGAATCCTCAAATAACCATTTTCTTTGAACCATTTCCACAAATCTCTTCCTAAGAGTCCTGCTTCTATAAGAGCAATAATTGTTGCCGGCTCTACCATAATTTCTACCGGATCTACAGGGTCATCTTCCCCCAACCTTCCCATGCTAGCAATTATTTTCTCCGGGGAAAAGGGAAAGAAAATCTGAAAATTGGCTTCAACTTCCTTCAAAACCTCCTTTGTAGGGTTTTTGCCCTCTTCAATCCCAGTTCTAATATTTTTAAGATTCTGTATATGTCTATCAAAATTGAATTTCTCAGGTGGTGGACTCATAACAAAAACATTAGTTTTCTGACTTAAAATAATTGTCGGAACTACTCTTCAAGATTCCATCTCTCAGCTGTCACTTTGCTCCAGTATCTGCCCCACTCTTTTTATTGTGTTATATAAGTCTTTTTTCAATTCATCCAACTTATTCAGGTCTGCCTCGCCTTTTGCCTCCTCATATATCTGGTCAATCTGCATCAGACAGGACTGGAAATCATTTTTCAAATAGTCCTTAATTATTCCTGTTGTAAATCCTTCCATTGCTCCGGCATCTTCATGAGCCTGTCTTAGAATTCCCAAATCATTTTCAATCCTAATAAGACTCTCTTCAATTTGCAAAAGAAGGAAATTTGCCTCTGCGACTTTTTCTTCTTTCATTAGTTTTAAAACGTCTAAAAAAGTTTTTGGATATTCTCCCCTCTTCCGTATACCTAATTTCTTTGCCTGTTTCTTGGCCGCATCATATCGGTCTAGTATCGCTTCCTTATTCTGCAATGACCATTCATGAACAGTCAATTTTTTACTTCGTTTTTTACTATTCACATATGCAACAACAAAACTCCTTAGATAAGATGTAATCGCCTTAAGTCTCTCCAAACTAGTATCCTTTTCAACCTTGTCATAAATATCGGTGAGCCTGCGTACATCAGGATAGACCATTTTCATTATTTCTATTGTGGTGTTTCTGCCAAGAGCGTTATTAACCCCTGAAATCTGGTCAATAACTCTACTTTTCTCTCTTTCAAGACCCTCTTCTTTCTCTAGCTTTTCTCTTATTCTTTTAAAGGGTTCTTTTACCATAATATACACTACTTTGCTTTCCAGATATATGTCTTTTTTGTTTTAGGAATTCGCAAGTTTTTAATAAACAATAACCTTAAAACAAATATGGAACAAGCCGGAATATGTCAAAACTGCAAAAAAGAGCTCGCATCTTCACCATGCCCAGTCTGCAAACTTAACCTTTGCTCAGAATGCAAAAGCTCTCACAGTTGTATGTCTTCAAATAAGAGTTAGAGCAAGCTGTTCAATACTGCTGACTCCTTCTGTTTCAGATAGTTGTTTTTCAACAGAGTCAGGGTCACTCTTTGGATCCTTGTCATCCAGAATAAAAGTTGCAATAATCTGCTCCATTCCATATATAAACGGCTTTTTCTCAAGAGTTTCGAAATAAGGAACACCCCTTATACATTCTTCAAGCTTATCCATATCAACATCCGGTCCGTCCGGCCTTACTGCATAAATCAATGCTGCTTTTCCCATAGCGATTTGATATAATCACAGCGCTTAATAATACTTTCCCAGTACCTCTAAAAGCTTTTTAACAATCCTTTTAAGGACAAAAAGTGATAGGAAAACGGGAAATGGTAATCATACTACTAAATTTAAAAGCCTATGAACAGGGCATCGGAGAAAAGGCAGAGGAGCTTGCCCGTATAGCTGGGGAACTTGCTGAGTCTTCAGGCAGTCGAATAATCATATCTCCACAGGCTACCGATATTGCCTCACTTTCAAAAAATATCGAAACATTTTCCCAGCACGTAGATTCTTCACCTATGGGAGCACAAACAGGCTCAATTCTTCCGGAATCAGCAAAGGCAGCAGGAGCTACAGGAAGTCTTCTGAATCATGCCGAGAGACAGATTTCTGAAGAAGAAATAAAATCTGGAATTGAACGTCTTACAGCACTTGGAATGGAAAGCATGGTATGTGCAAGCACTCCGGAACTCGCTGCAAAATACGCAGAATACAATCCGACTTACATAGCAATAGAGCCCCCTGAATTAATAGGGAGTGGTATTTCAGTTTCAACAGCCAACCCTGACATAGTAACAAATAGTATAGAGCAGGTAAAAGCAGTAAATCCAAATGTCAAAGTTGTCTGCGGTGCAGGAATCTCTACTGGTGAAGATGTCAGAAAAGCAATAGAACTCGGTTCAGAAGGAGCTCTTGCCGCAAGCGCCTTCGTAAAGGCAGAAAATCCAAGGGCAGTTCTTGAAGATTTAATTGGAGGATTAAAATGACGGACTTTAACACAATGGATAACTTCGATTTTTCAGGAAAAACAGTGATAGCAAGGTTGGATCTGAACTCACCAATGGACCCACAGACAGGAGAGTTTCTGGATACCAGGAGAATAGAAAAACACGCAATAACTGTCAAAGAACTTTCAGAAAAAGGAGCGAAAGTCGTTGTTCTTTCTCATCAGGGACGTCCGGGCTCAAGAGATTTTACAACTCTCAACTCTCACACAGAATATCTTCAGAAGGAGGTCGGGATTCCTATAGAATACATAGAAGGAGGTCTCATAAGTCCTGGTGTTGTTAGAAAAATAAAGGAAATGAAGGATGGTGAAATAATTTTACTTGAAAACGTTCGTTTCCTTTCCGAAGAAAATATTTCACAGCCAGCAGATGTCCAGGCAAAAACACATTTCGTTGGAACACTTGCACCTCTTGCAGATATCTATGTCGGAGATGCCTTTGCAACAGCCCACAGAAGCCAGTCTTCCTTAGTAGGTTTTCCTGAGATTCTTCCGTCCTGTGCAGGAAGGGTGATGGAAAGAGAACTTTCAATGCTGTCAGAGGCGAGAAATTCTGATGCAAGACCTAGTGTTTTTTCAGCTGGTGGCGCAAAGGTCCGAGATAGTCTGAAAGTGATTGCCCATTTCCTTGACCGTGGAGTTGTGGATACAATTCTTACTTCTGGACTAGTCGCAAGTGTATTCCTCGTTGCAAAAGGTTACACAATAGACGGTCTAGAATACATGGAAAATTATGATTCTCTTGTAAGAAAGGCAAAAGCACTCTACAACGACTATTCAGATAAAATACTTCTTCCTGAAGACCTTGCTGCAGATAAGTATGGAAAACGATTGGAGATTCCTTTATCAGAACTTCCAATTCCCTACAAGATATCAGATATCGGAAGCAAGACAGCTGAAAAATATTCAGAAATTCTTCGTTCAGCAAAGACAATCATAGCAAATGGTCCTGCAGGAATATTCGAGGATGAAAATTTTGCCAAAGGAACCAATGAAATTGCCAAAGCAATCGCAGAGTCCGGTGGATTCACAGTTGTTGGTGGAGGACATATTGCAACTGCCATCCGCAAGTTAAATCTCGGAGATAAAATTACTCATATAAGCACAGGCGGTGGAGCCTGTATACTCTTCTTGGCAGGTGAAAAACTCCCTGCTATCGAAGCCCTTAAGAAGGCAAAAGAACGAGAGGCTAAGTAAAATGAGTAAGGTAAAAGTAGCAATCAATGGTTACGGAACAATTGGAAAAAGAGTAGCGGATGCAGTCAGTCTACAGGACGATATGGAGGTCCTCGGTGTAACAAAAACAAGACCAAATTTCGAAGCCCGCCTTGCAAATGACAGAAATTATCCTTTATACGGAATTTCAAAAGAAAGCGTTAAGTCCTTCGAAGAGGAAGATCTAAAAACAGAGGGACTTTCCGACAGTCTTCTGGAAGCGGCGGACATAGTTGTTGACTGCACTCCTGGAAAAATCGGCGCAAAAAATAAAGAAGCCCTTTATATTCCTAAAAAACTCAAGGCAATTTATCAAGGTGGGGAAAAGGCTTCAGTTGGAGATACAAGCTTCATCGCCCAGGTAAACTACATCTCTTCACTCGGAAAGGACCACATCAGAGTTGTCAGTTGTAATACAACTGGTCTGTCAAGAACTCTCGGTGCATTGTCATCAAATTTCACTATCGGAAATACCAGGGCCTTCCTCGTAAGGAGAAGCGCAGACCCAAGGGATTCTTCAAAAGGTCCAATAAATGCAATAATTCCTGATCCACTTAATGTTCCAAGTCACCACGGTCCTGATGTAAAGACAATTCTTCCGGAATTAAATGTTATAACTAGTGCTGTAAAAGTTCCGACAACGCTTATGCATCTTCATTCTCTAATGATAGAGCTAAAAGACGGAACTTCAGGAGAGGATATTAAATCACTTCTCGAAAAAACACGAAGGGTAAAAGTTCTTCATTCAAAAGAAGGCTTCCGTTCAACAGCTGAACTTATAGAATACGCCCGTGACCTTGGTCGTTCAAGATATGACTTATATGAAAATATGATTTGGGAGGACTCAATCATCGTAAAGGACAGTGAGGCCTACCTTTTCCAGGGAATAGCCCAGGAATCAATTGTTGTCCCTGAGAATATAGACGCAATCCGTGCAGCTCTTGAACTGGAAACAGATGCAGAAAAAAGTATGGACAAAACAGACAAAGCACTTTCAATATAATGCCCTACAAACAAGTAATAGTTGTCAGAAAGGATCTCAAGCTCAGTCCTGGAAAGATGTCTGTCCAGGTTGCTCATGCTTCTGTCGAATCTCTCTGGAAAGCAGATGGAAAAATTGCATCAAAGTGGTCTGAAGAAGGTGCAAGAAAAGTTGCAGTATATGCGACAGACGAGAAAGAACTTCTTGAAATTTTTGAGAAAGCAAAATCAATGGGAATTCCCACAGCTCTTATAACAGATGCCGGAAAAACCGAAATTCCTCCTGGTACAAAGACAGCTGTTGGTATAGGTCCTGATACACAGGAAAACCTGAACAAAATAACTGGTACACTTACTCTTGTATGAAAAATATAGGAATTTTGGCGTACGCTACAAAATCAAAAGGGATAGGTGGAACTATCAAGGAGCTTCCGGAAGATTTTATGGTCCAGGAAATTCAAGAAGACAGAAGCACTTCCAGTTTTGAACCCTCAAAAGAACTGCCAAAATCTTCTGAAGAAGTCAAGGAATACACACATTTCACTTTAGTCAAGAGAGATTGGAATCAGGAACAGATTTTAAAACGAGTTGCCCGTCGGCTAGAGATATCAAGAAAACGTTTTTCGACTTCAGGAACAAAAGACAAAAAAGCACTTACTGCCCAAAAAGTTTCTGCCTGGAAAATTTCTCCAAAAGAGCTCCTGAACGTCAGAATAAAAGACTGCGAACTGGGGGATTTTTCCTACTCTTCGGAAAAAATAGAACTCGGAGACCACTGGGGCAATCGTTTCACAGTAAAGCTTCTTGGAGCTTCGGGAAGTCCTGAAAAAACACTAAAAGAACTCGAAGAATTCGGAGGGATTCCAAATTTTTTCGGAGAACAGCGCTTTGGTCTGCGTCTTAACAATCATATTGTTGGAAAACACATACTGGAAGGTAATATAGAGTCTGCAGTCCACGAATTCCTTGCAGGAACTGGGGAAAGAGAATCAGAAGAAGGAAGGAAGGCCCGCGAAACTCTTGCAGAAAACTGGGGTGATTTTGGAAAAGCTCTGAAAGAATTTCCAGTCTATATGCGCTTTGAACGAGCTCTCCTCGACCATCTCAACATTCACCCAAATGATTATGTCGGAGCTTTCAAAAAACTGTCAAAACAGACATACAAATTCTTCACTCACGCATATCAGAGCTACCTTTTCAACATAATTCTGAGCGAGCGCATCAACAATGGCTCCAATCTAGATGGAAGTTCAAACATACTTGGCTATGAATCAGAACCAGATGAAGCTGAATCCACTCTTCTGGAAAAAGAAGGTCTGAATTTGAAAGATTTCAAAGTCAGTCAGTTCCCTGAGGCAAGCGTTCGTGGTGACATCCGAACTCATCTGGCAGAAATTGGAAATTTAAGCTGGGAAGATGAAAAAGATATCAACCTTGGCTTTGACCTCAGGAAAGGGGCATACGCAACAATTCTTTTGAGGGAGGTTCAAAAGGCATAAATACACACTGCCCTATGAAAACTCTCTATGGCTGAGCAGGATTATTCAATTGATTTTTCAAAAATTGCTGAAAAACTCGTAAAGAATAAAAAAGTCATTTTCGTCGTTTTACTAGCCTTAGTACTTTTTTTCTCGGCATGGGTTCGTTTGATACCTGCAGATCAGTATTACTTGTCTGCGATGGACCCTTACTGGCATTATCGCCACTCAGCTGAAATAGTTGACCACGGTTATCCGGGGACAGAATTAAGAGAAATAGATGGAAAGATGGTTCCTTGGGACTCCTTTCATAATGCTCCTTATGGTGGGGAGGCTTCAAAAGAGTTCTACCAATATTTCACAGCCTATAGTTACATGTATTTAGGGAAGTTCCTTGTTGCCGATTTAATGACTTGGGCTAAACTTACTCCGGTCTTTTTCGGAGTTCTCTCAGTTCTTTTCATGTACTTATTGGTCGCCCAACTATTCGGCAGAGGAGCAGGTCTCGGCGCAGCCTTCATGTTTTCTATGGCTCCATCCTTCCTTATGCGAAGTGTTGCAGGGTTCGCAGATACGGACGCTCCGATAGCATTCTTCACTATACTCAGTTTCTACCTCTTCCTTCTTGCATGGGATAAGGAATCTTACTTATGGGGAGCTTCAGCCGGTCTTTCTATGGGGCTGTTTGCATTCACTTGGGGTGGCTACAGATTCGCCCCGCTATTTATAACAGCGGCCGTTGGTTTCCACGTGGTTTCCAAAATAACTCTTGCCTATGTCAGAAAAAAGAATGTTATTTCTGAACTTAAAACTCATCGCAAAAAATACATCGTTTTCGCTGTTTTCCTTCTTTCAATGTTTATATTCGTTACACTATTCAAAGGTATAGAGCTTGCAAAATTCTGGAGTGCGACAAGAGTGTTCTCTTCCCTGAAAGAAATGCAAAGAGAATCACTTGATACGGAAGTAAGAAATGTTTTCCTGACAGTTTCTGAAATGAGCCCAGGAAGTCTTGTAGAAATTGTAAGCCGCGTTCACATAATCTCAGTATTCCTTTTCTTCGCATTCCTCGCTCTTCTGCCCTTCGGTTTATGGAAAAAACTTTCAGGCAAATTCTTCCACTTGTCCTTCTTTACAATCTGGTTGGCTGCTACCTTCTATTCCTCTTTCACGGCTGTCCGTTTCATAGAAATGTTTGCAATACCGCTCGCTATCTTCAGTGGAATCGTAATTGCAGAAATGGTTTCTAAAATATCAAGCAAAAAACCAGTTATCTCTATCTTTGTGGTCGTTACGCTTATCGCACTTATTTTCTTCGTTCCAAATTACAATCTCAGCGGACCTTCATATTTCCAAACTTCAATCTCAATAGCAGGACAGTCAGGGCCGGGTGTTTCGGGTCCTTGGCTTGATTTCTTTGACTGGGTAAAAACAGAGACTCCAGAGGATGCTATATTCGCAAGTTGGTGGGATCCTGGTCACGCTCTTACAGCTCTTGGTGAGCGTCCAGTTGTAGCTGATGGAAGTCAAAACGACGAACATGTCCACGACTTAGCTATAATGTTCACATCAACTGATATGGATACTTCCCTGAGCCTTATGAAAGAGTACAATATCAGCTACTTCTTCACAAGTTCTGACCTTCTTCCAAAATATAGTGCAATAAGTTTCCTTGCTGGAGATCCTGACTACTATCCACAGGTTCCACTTTCACAGACAAGTCAACAAGGGGATACTACCGTTCTCGAGTACAGACTCAGCCAGACTGAAGCCGTTTATATTTCTTTAACAGGCCCAGTGGCCTCATCAACACTCCAGAGTGGCTATAATACAGTTCCAATACAAAGGCTTGTCGCCTTTTCAAATGGTCAAATTGTAAAATTCGAAACAGAAGCGGACGACGCGGTGGATTATATGATATATGTCCTTCCAGACTACCAATCCATTTTCCTACTTCCACCAAGGCTTGAAAATAATCTCCTCACACGTCTACATCTCTTCGCCGGCGCCGATGTTGAGGGTCTGGAATTCGTAAAGGACTTTGGCGGAACTATAAAAGTATTCAAAGTAGAATAATTGCCAAGAGAAAGCTTTAATAATACACTTTACTAATGTTTGGTTTATGTGGTTTCCCAAAAAAGATACTACATATTATTAGCAGCTATAAGCTGTGGGCGCCTCCCCTTGTGCTTCGGCACAGACCACCACCGGGGGGCGCATCCCATTCTCATAAGAGTTATAAAGCAGCTAATCAACCTCTAGAGCATGAAAGTAAGTGTTATAGGAACTGGATATGTGGGCCTGATAAGTGGAGTGGGCTATGCCAGCCAGGGGCATGAGGTTATCTGCGTTGATGTCATAGAGGGAAAAGTCGCAAAAATAAACGCAGGCGAAGCCCCAATACACGAGGAAGGACTTCCTGAGCGACTAAAACAGGTTCTGGATTCGGGAAAGTTCAGAGCAACTAGTAATATTTCAGATGCTGTGGAAAACTCAGATATCTGCTTCATTTCTGTAGGTACACCCTCTGCCTCAGATGGTTCAATAGACTTAAAATACATAGAACAGGCTTCAAAAGATCTCGGAACAGCACTAAAAAACAAAGATTCCTATTTCACAATTGTTGTTAAAAGCACAGTAACTCCTGGGACTACAGAAGAATGTGTAATAAAAAATGTAGAGGCAGCATCAGGCAAGAAAGCAGGACAAGATTTCGGTGTCTGTATGAATCCCGAATTCCTAAGGGAAGGAAAGGCAATAGAAGATTTCGATAATCCTGACAGAATAGTCATAGGAAGTTTCGATGAAAAAAGCGCAGAAGCTCTCAAAGAACTTAACAGTGCTTTTGACTGTCCGGTTCTAGAAACTCCACTTTCAACAGCTGAAATGATAAAATACGTTAGCAATGCCTTCCTTGCGGTGAAAATTTCATACGCAAATGATGTTGCTGAATTCTGCAAGAAAATAGGAGCAGATCCATATGAAGTTTTCAAAGGAGTCGGAATGGACAAGCGCATTAATCCAGCTTTCTTCAACTCAGGTCTTGGTTGGGGTGGAAGCTGTTTTCCAAAAGATACAAAGGAATTCGCCGCCGCGGCAAAGAGAGAGGGTGCAAATCCACGAATTGTTGATGCTGCAATCGAGACGAATAAAAAACTCCCCTCTAAATTAGTAGAGCTCGCTGGAGATATTTCAGGAAAAACTGTTGCAGTTCTTGGTCTCGCTTTCAAAGCCGGAACTGATGATGTTCGTGAATCACAGGCAGTCGAAGTTATAAAACTCCTCAACGATGGCGGAGCAAAGATACAGGCATATGACCCCGAAGCAGCAGAAGTCGAGGGTATAGAAAGAGCGGAAACAATGGAAAATGCTCTCGAAGGCGCTGACATCTGCCTTGTTCTGACTGAGTGGCCTGAATTCGAAAATGTTCCTTTCAGCGGAAAGATAATCGACGGACGAAACATAGTAAAAAACAGAGAAAATTACGAGGGGCTCTTCTGGTAGATATATTAAAAAGAAGAACTAATGGGACTTATGGCAAAAGCACTTGTAACAGGGGTCGCCGGTTTTATCGGTAGTACCTTGTCAGATACTCTGCTTGGACAGGGAAAGGACGTCATTGGAATTGACTGTTTCACAGACTATTATGAGCGTTCTACTAAAGAGAAAAATCTTGAAAACTCAAAAGCAAATGAGAACTTTAACTTTCTTGAAATAGATTTATCTGAGGCAGAGCTTTCAGACGCATTCAAGGAGGTTGATGTCGTTTACCATCTTGCCGCCCAGCCTGGAGTCCGCTACAGCTGGGAAAACTTTGATGTCTATCTTAAAAATAATATCAAGGCAACACAGAGAGTTCTGGAAGCAGCAAAAGAGTCCGGCTCACGAGTAATCTTCGCTTCATCCTCTTCAGTATATGGCGATGCTGAGCTTCCACTTACAGAGGACACAAAAGCAAGACCAGTATCTCCTTATGGCGCATCAAAACTGGCATGCGAACACCTCTGCAGAATCTACAGCGAATCCTTCAAAGTTCCGACAGTTTCTCTCAGATATTTTACAGTATATGGACCGCGGCAGCGCCCAGATATGGCGATTAATATTTTTACTCACAAAATCCTCGCCGGAGAGCCTATCAAAATATACGGAAGTGGCGAGCAAACTCGGGATTTCACATATGTCCAGGATATAGTTGACGGAACTATTGCCGCAGGAGAAAGCAGCCTCAGCAAGGATATCCTAAATATCGGCGGCGGTTCTCAAATAATGCTGAACGACCTTGTTTCAAAAATCGAAAAGGCACTTGGAAAAGAGGCCAAAATAGAGAAAGAAGGTTCACAACGCGGGGATATGAAACACACAAAAGCTTCTCTTGACAGAGCAAAGAAAGACTTAGGTTATGAAGCAAAGGTTTCAATTGATGAAGGAATAAAAAGGTACACTGACTGGGTAGTTTCAAATGGATAAGTTCGTCGCCAACATAAAAAAGAATCGAAAAATCTACGCTGCATTATTCCTCATACTTCTTTTCGGAATGTACCTCAGAGTCTATCATATTGATTATCCCACTATCGGTTATCACAATTGGAAGGAAAGCCACTACCTGGCAGAGTCAAGGAATTTTGCAGAAGATGGTTTCTTCAATCACGGTTTCTTCGTTCCTGAGTGGGACGCACTTCGCTCTTTTGACGATCCGACAGGAGCGCATTCTGATACCTTCCCAGTTATATCAATTCTAATAGCCATTGCATTCAAGATATTTGGTCCCCATCTCTGGGTCGCCCGTCTCGTCGGGATAATATTTAGCTTAGGAACTGTCCTTATGATGTTCCTTCTATCAAGGGAGCTTTTCAAGAGAGATGACATAGCAATAATTGCGGCCGCTCTCACAGCGATAAATCCACTTTTCGTTTTCTTCAGCCATAATGTCCAGCTCATAAATCCTGGAGTGTTTTTCATGCTAAGTTCAGCCTATTTCTATGTCAGATGGCGTGATTCTGACAAAAATTCTCACTTAATCAGTACTGCAGTCTTCCTTTCCCTTGCAGGACTAACAAAATACACCTTCTTAGTAATAGCTATACCATTTGCGCTCACTTTCCCCTACAAAAAACTGCTAAAACTAAACAAGTCTCAGATTAAAGCTTATTCAGCCTCATTCGCGGCGATGCTCACAATTCCTGCCTGGTTCCTCTATTCAAAAACAATAGTTCAGGCTGAGGGAACGGCACTTGCTATCGGAGAAATGAATATTTGGGCCTTCCTTACTCCTGGCTGGTGGAAGTCTGTCTGGCCTTTCTTATCTGACAATTATACAGTTATCGGCTTCTGGTTTGCTATTGCCGGAATCGTGATGCTCGTTACATTTTATAATTCAAATAAAAAATTCGCAGAACTATTTCTTCTATCTTACTCAGCCGCTCTGATACCATTTATTATGATAATGTCAAACAAACTAAAGGGACACAGCTATCACCAGTTCCCAATAGCTCCAATCATAATCCTCACAATGTCCTACTTCATAATGGTAGTTTCCCAGACTTCTATTGGGCTTTTCAAAGTAAAAGCTGAAAAAAAAGAGATTCTTAAATGGATCGTAATTCTGGTGCTTTTCATTGTCTTACTGTCTCCTTCAATGGATGCAAAAAACAAGCAATTTGATACGCAGTTCTTCGGTCTGGATATTGCCGGAGATTACATAAGAGAAAACAGTGAAGTAAATGAAAAAGTCATATTCTCAGGTGGCCAGTCCTTCGGCTTCCTATGGAATGCTGACAGAAAGGCGTATTACAGCACAGACCTAAAATTGGATATCCTTAAAGAGGCAGAAGAAAATGGAGTCCGCTGGATTTTCATGTATCATTGGGGCTTTAAAAGTATGCAAAACTCAGAACTTCATCAGTATCTTGGGGAAAACTACAATCTCCGGCAGATGGCATATCTTTCACAAGGAAAGGATAATGCAGTTTACTACATTGTTCTCGAAAAGGGAGAAGGCGGATTCTCAATGGACTCCTTACAGAGCTGGACAGACGGCAAAGAGCTCAGGTATAAAGACTACGATTCAACTTCAGGAAAAATAAAACTTTACTACGTAAATTAACTACTTTTCTTCTCTAGTTCTAATTATAAGTTCAGCGAGAAGCCCGTTGAATATGAACTGCATTCCAAGCAGTACTAAAAGAACAACAAGTATCAAAAGCGGTCTGCTTCCTATTGTTTGTTCAAGAGCATATTTATCATAAAGAAGTTTTACTCCTCCTAGAAAGCCAAGTCCCATGAGAGCAAAACCCATTGCTCCGAAAATATGTATTGGTCTTGAGCCGTAAGAAGTCAGGAATTTAAGAGTGATGAGGTCAAGAAAGCCCTTTGGAAGCCTGGAAAGTCCATATTTGGTTTTCCCTGATTTCCTTTCATGGTGTTTTACCTTCATTTCTATAACTTTATGTCCCCTAACTGAAAGCATTGCAGGTATATATCTATGCCCTTCTCCGTGAAGCTCAAGGTCCTTTATCGCAGAGCTCTTATAAGCTCTTAGTGTACATCCTTGGTCATGAAGGCTAAGACCAAAAAAACGCCTTACAAGGAAATTATTCAACTTTGATGCCATTCTCTTTCCAAAAGTATCTTTCCTGTCCGCTCTCCAGCCACAGACAACATCGGCCTTTTCCAGACCTCCAATAAGCTTCGGTATATCTGAGGCATCATTCTGCAAATCAGCGTCCATAGACACCACAATCCTCCCTTTGCTCGCTTTAAAACCAGTAAGAAGTGCTGCAGTTTGTCCTTTATTACTTCCGTGCTTTACAAGTTTAACAGATTTATCGTGCTTTGCAATTTTCTCAAGTTTTTCAATAGTTCCGTCACTGCTTCCGTCGTCTACAAAGAGAATTTCATGACTCTTCTTCATTCTTGTCAGTACAATTGCCAGCTCCATATAGAGCCTTTCCACATTTCCCTCCTCATTATAGGTGGGTATGACAACCGAAATTTCCATGCGAAATCGTTGTACAGGGGCATATAAATAATTGCCCAAGACATAATTTTTTCATAGAGAGCTATAAATAGCAAATATCCTACACATATGCTATGGCGCCTTTTTCAACAACTGGCATAAGGGGCTTAGCGAATATCGACATAACACCTGAGTTTATGCTGGACCTCGGAAAAACATTCGGGACGATGGTAGGTCCCTGTAAGGTTCTTGTTGCCAGAGACACAAGAACCAGTTCAGAAATGCTTTCAAATTCCTTAATTGCAGGATTAATTTCGACTGGCTGTGACGTATTCGACACTGGAATCGCAGCTGGACCTGTCGTAAATCACGCTGCTCAGAGCGCTTATGATGCAGGCGTCATGATAACGAGCTCCCACAATCCCCCAGAATACAATGGAGCTAAGTTCATCCTTAAAGGTGGCAAGGAAGTTGGTGAAAAGGAAGAGATAGAGTTCGAAAAAATACTAAACTCACGTAAATTCACTACAGTAAGCTGGGACAAGGTTGGCTCATATTCAGAGTGCGACTCAGTAAGCCCTTACATTATGGATGCTCTGGCTCTCGTTGATTCAGAAAAAATAAAGTCTAAAAAATTCAGAGTCGTCGCAGACCCCGGAAACGGCGCTCAAATCGACGCAGTTCCCAGAATACTCAAAGAGCTTGGCTGCGAAGCTGTAATAATCAACGGTGAAAACACAGGAAAATTCGGACGACTCCCTGAGCCAAGACCTGAAACACTTTCTGAGCTTCTCGAAGAAGTTCGCACACAGAAGGCGGATTTCGGCGTTGCCTTCGACTGTGACGGTGACAGAGCGGTATTCTGCAATGAAAAAGGAGAGTTCATAATGGGAGACGTTACTGGTTCACTGATAGCCAACTCTCTGGCAGAAAAAGGAGACAAAATAGTAACTCCTGTTGCAACTTCCAGTATTATTGACGATGTTGCCTCAAATTCAGGAGCGGAAATTCTCAGAACAAAAGTCGGAGCCAAATATGTCAGTGATTCTGTTATTTCTGGAGGTGCTGTTTTCGGTTTCGAGGAAAACGGCGGATGCATCTTCCCAAAACTCAGCCCCGGCCGTGACGGTTCAATGACTCTTATTACAATGCTTGACCTGCTCACAGATTACGACTCTTTTAGTTCTGCAATTTCAACACTTCCAAAATATTTTCAACTTAAGGCTAAATTTAAATGCAGTGATGATAAAAAAACAAGCACAATGAAACGCGCCATGGAAAGGGCAAAACAAGAAGGAAAAGAGTTCTCAAATATCGACGGTCTTAAATTTTTCGAAGAAGACGGATGGATTCTTGTCAGAGCTTCCGGAACTGAGCCTGTTCTAAGAGTTTTTTCAGAGGCAAAAACAGAAGAGCGGGCTCTGGAACTTCTTGAGCTTGGAAAAGCGCTTCTCTCTGACTGAAATTAAAGTCTCCAGATTTTAATCGGGTCTTTCATCCAGAAGAACAAACCAATTGCGGCTATACAATAGTTAAACAAAAGAACAATTAATGAAAAGGCAACTGCACTTCCCGCACCAATTCCAAGAAGTCCAAACATCCCTATCAAAACAAGGTCTCGTGTTCCGATTCCTGATATCGAAATTGGTGCGAGTTCAGCAAGCATACTCACAGGCATTATCATAGCTATATAGAAATAGCTGATATCAATTCCCGCCGCAAGAGAAAGCAGGTAATATTGTATGAATACAAAGAACCAGGCAAGCATTGTCAGTGCGGATATTTTAAGCAAAAGAAGACGTTCCTTTCTTATTGCCCTTACTCCTTCATAGAATTCTTCAAAATTAGTTTTCAAAATTGCCTGATGTTTTTTCGGAATAATCTTGCGGAAAACGGGTCTTAACATATTTCTTGTGACTCCTTCCTCTAAAACAAGGAAGACAACTATTCCAAATGCAATAAATACGGCTATAGCAGTTTTCGGAGTGCTAAAACCGAGTGCAAATTCAGCAGTCATATAATATATTCCAATTATAGCCAGCAGAAAGATGAGTAGAGTATCAATTACTCTGTCTATAAAAACAGTTGCAAAAGCCTTACCTGTTCTGATTTTTCTGTTGTCAGCTGCATATATCGCCTTTATGATTTCCCCGAGTCTTCCTGGCGTTATAACTGCTGCAAAAAGTCCAATAATAAATGCCTTCCATGCCTCAAAGAACTTGAAACCCGGTTTCTGTACGTCGACTCCAAGCTTCCACTTATAGGCTTTTATTCCAGAGCTTACAGAAGTCAGACTAAGAGCAACAATAAAATAAAGTGGGTTGGTTTTCAGAAAAGCTTCAGTTATTACTGATACTCCTACTGAATTAACAATATAGGCAAAGAGCAGAAGCCCGACTACCGGAAGAAATCTCTTGGCTTTAAACATTCTGTTTTCGACCTTTCTGCTCAAGCTCAAGGGCGACCTTTCTGACAAGATTTGTTATCTGTCTCTGGGTTTCCTGATTTCTTATGTAGACTTGGAAGACAAATCCGTAGACTCCGAGGAGACCCAGAACAAGAAGTGCATCAAGTCCTCTTCCGATTTTCAGCCAGCTAAGAACTGAGTCAAGAACAGTAGGGTAAAGTGAAACGAAAAATATAGCAAGAGCGACGATTCCCCAAGTAACAAAGTCACGGTCCTTAAACTTTCCCTGTCTGTAAAGTTTTACAGCATAATAGAACATAAGAAGCCCGAGGGCCAGTCCGAATGCCTGTATTCCAGCTATCATTTTCTCAACCAAAGGCGCTTAAGGAAAATTCCATACATTATTTTTACTCCTTCGCGCACGTTTGTACCTTTTTTCTTACTACGTTCGTCATATAAAGCTTTTATCGGGACTTCCTCAATCTTCATCCCATAGCGTCCTAGTTCGTATACAATTTCTGAGGATACATCGTAGCGGTCACACACAATTGACAGAGCCTTGGCGGATTTCTTGTCAAATGCCCTCAGTCCGCTCTGCGAGTCCGTAATCTTTGTCCCGGCAAGGAAATTTGTAAATCCTGTCAGGAACCAGTTTCCAAATCTTGTAACTGGCGGCATCATTTCTAAATCTTCCTTTCTCAAAAACCTTGAACCAAGAACAGCATTTGCCCGTTTCTTCTTTATCGGCTCTATCAAATTTTCTATATCCTTCCCAACATGCTGAAGGTCAGCATCAAAAGTAACTATAATATCTGCCTTTTTCCGCAGGGCTGATTGTATCCCTGTAGCAAGTGTTGCTCCAAGTCCCCTGTTTATCACGTGCGTTGCAACAAATACACCCTCCTTCAGAGCAAATTCTTCAGTTTTGTCCGAAGAACCATCATTCACAACAATAACTTCCGCCTTTGGAAAACCCTTCTTCAGACTTTGCAGACTTTGCCGTATTGTCTTCTCCTCATTGTAAGCAGGCATTACTATAACAACTTTCATTTCAACATATCCTTTATTCCTTCTTCAATAGAATATTCTGGTCTATATCCTATTTTCTCAGAAGCGCGGGCTATACGTGTCCAACTTCTCTGTATATCACCTTCTCTCTCACCGGTTCTTTCAATATTCAACTCTGTATTAAGAGCATTTTCAATCGCTGAAACAATATCATTTATGCTGGTCTCTTCCCCGGAAGCAATATTCAAAGTCATATTATTGCCTGGCTCAGTCTTAATACACAAAATACAGGCATTTAGGAGGTCCTTAATATACAAAAAGTCCCTTGTCTGCTCTCCACTTCCGTAAATTTCAATTTTATTTTCTGAATTAAATTCCTCGAGCATCTTTGATATTACTCCTTGTCCGCCTTTTCCATAGATATTAAAAATTCTCAAAATAAAAGAAGGTATAGAACTTTTTTCGCAAAGTTTCTCAGCGGCAAGTTTGGATTCCCCATAAGGGGATATCGGCATTGCTACTGTTTCCTCACTAATTGGAAAGTCCTTAGTATCTCCATAAACTGCTGCAGAGCTGAAGAATATAATTTTTTTCACTCCTTCCTTTTCAGCGGCCGCAATAACATTCCTTGTCCCAGAAACATTTATTTCCCTGTCTTCCTCAGGATTTTCAAGAGATTTCTGCACAGAGCTCTGCGCCGCAAGATGAAAAACAAGTTCACAACCTCTTATCACTTCTCCCAAATCCTGAGGATTTCTGATATCTCCTTCAACTATCTCAGCTGAACTATTTTCCAGTCTTTCTTTATCTCCGTTTGAAAAATTATCAAAAACCACGACTTCATGCCCCTCATTTTCCAGAGCCCCGACTAAATAAGGTCCTATAAATCCCGCTCCTCCAGTTACAAGCACTTTCATATTACTAATGTTACTATTCCCAGCGCAATCTCAACAAGCCAGTAAATTGCTACCAACTGCCACTCGCGCATTCCTTTTATGCGAAGTATGAGGTTTGTAAGTGATAAATAGCTTTTCTGAGGCACTAAAATACCATTTTCAACTCTGGTCGGAACAATACGTTTACTGGAAGCAATTCCCATTGTAATAAATTTGAGAAGCATATCAAAAAAATAAGGGATGGAGAGTATCATCAGCGGAAGCAATGGAGCTCCAAGCGCTGCCGAAGCCGCTAGAAAAGCACCAATTGGCAAAGTTCCAACATCTCCGGGAAAAACCTTTGCAGGATACTTATTGAAGAAGAGGAAGCCAAGGAGAGCAAAGGAGTAGGCAAAAAGCGCCGTCCTCAATTCAAAATGTCCTGTGTTCAAAGCCAGGAAAAAGAGTGCTATTGCACCCATTCCTGCTTCAAGCCCGTTGAAACCGGCGAGCATATTTGTCCAGTTGGACAGAACAACTACAGCAACGACGACAGCAAGAACTTCATAGACCCCAAAACTCCAGAACAATATCAAAGGGAGCGCTGGAAGAGCCGTCAGACCAAGCTTCTGGTAGGGATTAAATCTGAAAATATCATCAAGAAGTCCAATGCTTGCAGATATCAGAAAAACAAGTGTCAGAGTCATATAAATTGATGAAGCTGTAAGAAGATACATTCCTAAAAGAACAGTACCAAGTGCAGCTGCTACAGGAATTCCTCCAAAATCAGCTCTCATTGGTCTTCCTTCTTTGTGAATGTCCTCTGAAACTCGTCCTATCCGTTTAAATCTTCGTATGAAAACTACTGTTAGAATTATTGAAAGTGCAAAAGTGGAAAAAACAGGGACTGCATCGAAGGGAAGCATCTCAAATTGCAGTAGATCTTACAGTATTTGCTATGACCTCTGCCGGATCCTCCATCGAGCTTATCAATTTATCAGCAATTTTCCGCTGCCTTCTCTTATGCTCACCGTTTCTTTGTATCAAATCTGAAGCCTGTTCAAGTAAATTATACTTCGTAGTTCTGGAAACTAGATGTTTTTCTATTACATAGTCTTCATAAAAGGTTCTCATAGGTCTGCAGGCAAGTGTAGGTGTTCCAAGAAGAGCTGATTCAAGTGTCATAGTTCCTCCGCCTCCAATAAACAAGTCTGAGTGATAAATAAGGCTCTGGGCATCTACTACTTTATCAGGTACAAGTATCTTTTCTGCTTTAATTTTTCTTATTTCGTCTGCTTGCTCCTGGTATCTTGCCAGAACAACAATTTTGTGTTCAGGAAAGTTTCTAGACATCTCTGTTATCATAGGTTTAATCAATACTTTCTCTCCTCTTGTGCTATCACTTAGATAGGAAGCATTTGTCTCGGAAGTTCTAAAAGTTATAATCTTCGTCTGCTCAAGCCCAAGTAGTCCGAGAACTTCCTCACTAGGTTTAAAATCTCTCAACCAGGCAACTGGGTCAAGAGCGTCATATTGAACCACTTTCTCGGCTGGCATTCCATACCTTGCCCATACCTCCTTTGGTATTAGCTTTGGAGCAACTACTTTTTCAGAAAGTGGTACTGAGAGTCTTGACTGCGCTGAAGCCTCAGGTATGTCATTAATACAAACATGGGGTATTCCCAATCCAAAAGCGACTCTGGCAGCCTCAGGCGAGGAGAGGGAAAGAGCTACACTTGGCTCTTCTTTAGAAACAATGCTATTCATTTCACGCATTCTCTCTATGCTTGCCTCAAGTTTTCCATCGAGGCTCGCTCCTCCGTGCTTTCCTACCACAAGTGCTTCTATGCTCTTTTCCTTCAGAAGCTCTGAAGTTTCCTTATATTCTCGTGTTGTAACGAAAACTTCCTCTCCTTGTTTCTCAAGCATCGGTATCAGCTTCGAATAGAGCATAACCTGTTTTGGCGTAAGTAGGTCAATCCATACCTTCATAAGAAAATGGTATAATTCTGCTTATATATAGCTATCCTGTGAAACCGTTTCATACGTTTTCATACGTTTTCACAACAGTATTTTTTATTAAAAAGACCAATTTCATCAATTCATTTCCTTGATAAGTTCAAGAATATTAGTTTTCCCGGATTTTCTTTTACTAAGTATCCCCCTTTCAACGAGTTCAGCAACAAGCCGTGAAACCTTTGGTCTGGAGAAGCCAGTCATCTCATCAAGGTTTTGCTGTTTCATTTTTCCACCCTGTTTATCAATAAGTTCAACAATTCTTCTTTCATCTTCCTGAAGTATATCATAAGGTATCTCACTCTGCTTCCTTCTTATGACTTCAGCTCCCCATAAACTTGTTATAAGGAAAATAATAAGCCCGCCAGCTATTAAACCCACGACAAAACTACTTCTTCCACCTGTCTCAACAAGAGGAAGCTGTGTAAGTTTTGTCTGCTCAACTCCTCCCAAACTGTCCAGTTTTTTTCTTGCCTCTTCAGATACGTCTCCTACAATGACAATACGCCTTGCTCCGAGCTTTTCTATTGCCTGTTCAGCCGATTCTGATAGTTTCCCCCGTTCTGTCAGAAGAACAGGACTTCCATAGTCTATAGCTATTCTTGCCGCTGGCATAATAGCTCCTTCTCGGTCTCCTTCTGCAATCACTACTGTTTCAGACTCTCCCCACAATGTAATAGCCACTCTAGCTGCAGTTCCATAACGATTCCAGTCCCAAATTCTTACAACACTGTAATTCATTGCTCTCAGACTTCTCTCAACACTTGCAGGAACTGCCTCAGTTCCACCTATTATTACTGCTTCAGAATAGCCCTGCTGAACATAAGCCGAAAGTTCTGATACAATTGGCTGTGTAAATCCTTTTTTAGAAACACCAATTAATGGAATTCCCTCTTTACTGGTGTAAGTCTGTGCCAGAAAAAAATCTACAGGATAGTCTTCTCCTGCAACTACTAAATCATAGGCTGAAACTGCCTGACTTGTCAGGAAAGCCGCAATCAAGGTAAAAACAATAAGTTTTACGGACCTTTTCATACGATTTCATAGGTTAAAGGTCTATTTATGCCCTCTGCCCCCTATAGCCCTCTGCATTGCCGCAGCCATCTGTCCTGGAAGTTCGGATTCAACAATTATACAATTCCTCCCTTTTGCAAGTTCTGGAAGACCCCCTACATTTGTAGCTACTGCGGGCAGTCCACAGGTAAGAGCCTCATCAAGAGCTCTACCATATCCCTCAGATCTGGATGGCATCACAAAAAGAGCCGACTCATTAAGATATTTTGGAAGGTGGTCGTGTGGCATCTCTCCTACAAAATGAACTTTATCACTTATTCCAAGTTCTTCTGCAAGATTTTTCAGAAGTTTCAAATAAGAGGGGTCAATAATTCTTCCAACTATTTTCAAATTGTAGGTTTTATTCTTTTTAGAAAACTCTGCGAAGGCGGCAAGAAGTATATCAACACCCTTTATGTGATGAACAGAGCCAACAAAAATTACTTGTTTCTTCTTTTTAATTTTCCTTCCTGAAAAAGCCTTCCCAACATCCCTTTGTTTGATTTCTATCACATCTTCCGGAATTCCTGCCGTCAAAACAGCGTCCTTTATACTTTCACTGACTGCATAAACTCTATCCGCTCCTTGCAATGCCTTCTTTGTAAAATAACTGTGCGGTTTTCTTTTCAGATTTATCAGAGCATCAGTCCCGTGGCAGGTTACAGTATATGGTATCTCAAACCACTTTTTTGCCAGATGAGCAATATAACCAAAAGTAGTTGCAAAATGAGCTGATATACTTGTAATATATTTTCTCCGTCTCATTATATGATAAATAAGAGAAGGCCCATTAATTGCAAATCTATTTCGTCGTATAAGTATCCGGTCATCTAGTTCAATAGGAATTACACTAGTTCCAATCAGAAAAGTATTTCCTCCTAATTCCTCGAATTCTTCTCTTACAACGAGTTCTGTCCCCGCATATGGCGGAGGATAGGGTCCAAGCACCGTTTTCATCTGGGATAAACCTTTAATATTAGCTCTTATATCTATTTCCTTACTGTTATTGAATATTCACCCATGGAAATTTTAGAGAGAAGCGGAAATACAATAATTGCTCTGTTGAATATAGCGGACTTAAAGGACCATGAGCACATAAATGAGAATTATCTTGTTGAACTAACCCGGAAAATAAAGGAAGATAAAGAACTTAAAATCCCAGTGGTTGTTGATAAGCACTCAAATGTTGTTCTGGACGGTCACCATCGGTTCTACGCTCTTCAGCGCCTCGGCTGCAAGCGAATACCTGCATTCGTCGTTGATTACTACAATCCTGATATAAAACTGAACTGCTGGAATCATTATGTCAAGACAGAAGAGGAGCGGGAGGAAGTATTCGATTGCCTAAAGACTCACGATTTCCTAACAAGCACAGTGGAAAATGAAAATGTAATGAAAACACTCCTTGAATCGGGACAGGCAATTCTCGGAATAGCTGTAAGGAATGGTGATAAGCACTTTTTTATTGTTCAGTCAGAAGACAAGGAAAAAACATTCGAGGACGCTCTTAATTGCATAAAAAAAGGACTTTCAAAGGAGCTCGACTACATTCCTGATACAGTATCTATTGAAGAGGCGATGAGTGAGCAGAAAGCATCCCTTGTAATGATAATTCCTAGTGTAGATAAAAGTGATGTCGTAAAAAAGGCGGTTGAAGGACATCCATATCCCCCTAAAACAACACGACATAGTATGTCAAAGCAAGGTGAGTATCCTGTTCCTCTTAGAAATTTAATGTCCGAAGAACAAAAAGATTAATGCCTTCCAAGGAAGGTCGGTGGTATATCTTCCAATAACATTCCCTCAACTAAAACAGGCTTAGTCTTAAGCGCCAGTTCTTCAGCGTCCTTCAATTTAAAATCTTCTTCGGCATAAATCGTGTAAAGTGCATCTCCTTTCTTCACACGTGTTCCTCCCTTTGCATGCAGGAGGACTCCTGCTCCTTTGTCATGCGGAGCTCCTGCAGTTTTCGCCACATTTCCTATCGCCTTGTTATTTATTTTCGTAACATAACCTGCTCTTAAAGATTTTATGATTTTCTTCTTCTTTCCAAGAAGTTTTTCTATATCTTCAACACATACATCAGAATTTCCTCCCTGCGCCTTAATAATTTCCCTAAATTTCTTCAGGGCTTTTCCACTTTCAAGAATTTCCAGAGCTTTTTCAGCCCCCTTACCTTTTCCGACAACTCCTCCGGCTTCCAAAATTATTCCTGCTATTGCTGTCGCCTTTTCGACAACTGAAGGAGTTCCATTTCCTTCAAGAGTGCTCAAAGCTTCCCGTGCCTCAAGTGCAGGTCCCATTGCATCACCTACTGGCTGGGCTCCGTAAGTAACTGCACATTCAACTGTCATATCAAGACGTTTTCCAATCTCAATAAGGTCACGGGCAAGGTCCCTCGCCTGTTTTTTATCCTTTATTTTAGCGCCTTCTCCTGTCGGCATATCTATAACCACGAAATTGGAACCTACAGACTTCTTTTTGCTCATTATTGAAGCCAAAAGAAGGGGTCTCGGATCTAGAGAAAGCGGATGCTCAACTCTGATAAGTGCATCATCTGCAGGGCTCAGGTCAACTGCACCACCCCAAACCATACAGGCATTTGTTTTGTTCACTATTTTCTTTATTGAGTTTATCCCGTGCTCAACTGGGGCAAAAACTTCCATCCTGTCAGCAGTACCTGCCGGTGAAGTTATTGAACGACTGCTCGTCTTCGGTATAAGAAGTCCAGCCGCAGCAACTATCGGAACTACAATAAGCGTCGTCTTATCGCCTGGAACTCCGCCCAGGCTGTGTTTGTCAAAAGTTTCCGCTTCGAAATTTATGGTCTTCCCTGACGCGACCATCTCCTTTGTCAGATACTCAGCCTCATCCAAATCCATCCCCACTGCCTGAAGTCCTGAAACAAAGGCACTCATCTCAACAAGCGTTATTCTCTTTGAAACAATATCTCTAACTATAGATGCAATCTCTTCTGGGCTGAGCTTTCCTCCATTAAGCTTTTTCTTTATAGCTCCCAGACTTTCTGGTTTTCCGACACGTTCATAATCAATTTTGTGTCCGTTGCGAACGCATATTTTCTTCGCTATCTCTGTAAAAACTCCTATTTCACCCTCTCCTACAAGCGATTCAGATGTATTAACAATGGCAACGACACTTCCACACTTTCCCTTGACACGTATTCTATCGTGCGGATTTAGTCCGAACTCAAGAGCATCATTATGGTTGAGAACAACCTCAACGGCTCCGAAGTCTATGTCTATTGTCTTTACTTTGAGCATAGTTACAAAATGTATTCTCTTATTATATATTTGACTTATCTTGTACCTAGTTACTGTTCTTTAAGGGAAACCCCCGCCTCCAGGTAGAGTTATTGGACATCCATCTGTATCAACTACAGTTCCTGTCTGAGTATTTGGACAGTCATCGTTCAGGTCATTTACTCCATCTCCATCTGAGTCCGTCCAAAGATCACAGGCGTCACCAATTCCATCATCATCAGAATCATCCTGATTCGTATTTGATATTAGTACACAATTATCTGTATCATCATTCACGTAATCTCCATCACTATCCCTTTCAGAAGCGCAGCATCCAAGGAAGCTTCCACTCTGCGCTGGATTACAATCTGGAGGAGAGTTCTGACACTGGTCAAGATCATCAAATATACTGTCTCCGTCACTATCTCTCTGGTATGCAGCACAGCCATTACTATCAACAGAGGAGCCTGCTATTGTATTTGGACAGTCATCACCAACGTCGTCAACTCCGTCATTATCATCATCACTATCTTCTGTGGAATCCTTACATCCATCACCATCTCTGTCATACCAGCCACCAGACCAGCCGCTTTCTCCTGTTGGACAGTCGTCTATAGCATCCGGAATTCCGTCATTATCATCATCCAGATCTTCTGAGTCCTTACATCCATCATTGTCGTGGTCTGAACCTGAAGAACTTCCATCAGGACACTGGTCAACATCATCATTCATTCCATCTCCATCAGTATCGCGCTGAGATGGGCTACATCCACAGGTGAGTGGGTTGCTTACACACCAAGTGAGTCCAGTTACACCATTTGTATTGGAGCAGTCATCTATAATATTCGGAACTCCGTCATTATCCTCATCTTCTAATTCAGCAAGAGCACATCCAAATATTTGGGAAAGAGCACTATTTTCTATAATATCATTAACATACTGCGCAGGTGTATTCGGACACATATCATCAACGTCGTCAACTCCGTCATTGTCATCGTCGGTGTCACAATCATCTCCTTGGCCGTCATTGTCGTGGTCCTCTTGGTTCGCGTTCGCAATATTCGGACAATTATCCACATCATTTGCTACTCCGTCTCCGTCATTGTCTATGAGTCCGTCACAGGCGTCACCAATATCATCGTTATCTGCATCAGCTTGATTACTATTCGCATTATTTGGACAGTTATCCTGACCGTTATTCACGCCATCATCGTCAATATCTGGGTCACAGGCGTCTCCAAAACCATCTCCGTCCATATCTGCTTGATTTTCGTTATAATTATCTGGACAGTTGTCATTACTGTCAGATGTTCCATCATTATCACTATCTTCACATCCATCATCGGCGACATTAGTTCCTTCTACAGTTCCTGAGCAACTGTCAGTTGAATCCAAGACTCCGTCGCCATCATCATCATCGTCACAGGCGTCTCCAAGACCGTCACCGTCAGTGTCTGTCTGTGCGCTGTTTGAAACTGCAGGACAGTTGTCATTACTGTCAGAAAGCCCATCTCCGTCACTATCCGTACAACCATCTTCCGAAACAGTTTTTCCTAATGTAGTATAGTCGCACTGGTCAGGCTCATTAAGAACTCCATCATTGTCAATATCTGGGTCGCAGGCGTCTCCTTTACCGTCTCCGTCATGATTTGTCTGATCTAGATTGTAATTAGATGGACAATTATCATCTTGCCAATATATTCCGTCGTTATCTCCATCAGGGTCACAATAATTCATTGGATTTCTTACAACAATTGTCATTGATTCAGGAGTTTCCACTGTAACGCCGGTTCTCCGAATCTCCAATGCCGCAGGATCCTGCTCCTGATCGAATAATACAATTATTTCAACAGAATCTGTTAGTTCCCTAACAAAAATGTCCGAAGCCCACGGAACTCCATAAAGGACAGTAGCGAATTTGCTATTGTATTCTGTTATAAAGCCATTTACAGCCTCTTTCATAGCTGGCTTGTTGTAGTCCAGCCGCGTGAAAAGCTCACTTATCGTGTAAATATCCCTCGCTGGGTCGCAACTCTCTCCAAGTTCGTAGAGTGTGTAGCTTCTAATAGATTCTCTTACAAGATTATCATAAAATACACTCTTTCCCTCAAGCTCCTGCATTCCGCCGATTATAACTTCTTTAACGATGCCTTTTGCTTCTATTCCTGCCGCATTCTTCTTTGCCATATATGTAACAGTCACTTCGGCGCTCAGAAGCAGAGCTATAAGGAAGAACTGGAGGAATATCAGCTGAGCTTTTCTGTTCTTCAGAAGATTTATCATACTATAAGTTGCCCACCTCCATACCTCTGCGGAGTGAAGGGATCTTCGTATCCACTCGTTCCCGTTGTTCCACTCGTTCCTGATGTTCCTGTTTGAGCCTGTTGAGCCGCCGCCTGTTCTGCTACATTAACAAGGTTCCAAGTTTCGAGCTTCAGCCGGATTCTGTCTATGTTTGTAGAAACTACAGTTTCAAAATAAGGAACAGTAAATTCACCAACCCTCTTTGTTTTCATCTGCAGGGTTTCGGTTCTCCTCAAATTAGGCAAGTACTGGATAATTTCACCAATCTCTCCTTCTTTTGGTGCTGTACTCTGCAGTTCCCACATTACCGAATCACCGGTATCCATAAACCTTATCTCAAATTTGAAATTGGTCCACCGTCCGGAAAGTATCGTCTCAAGTTTATCCAGCCCAACATCCTGCGCCCACTGCCTGTCAGCTCCCATTCTACTGATTATCTGAGCTCCGGTCATCTCTAGATCCTCATCATAAGAACTCAGTATTGCGCTCATCATCATCCTCGCGGCTGCTCCCCTCTCAGCTTCCTCAAGAACGACTTCCGTTGACTCTATACTTGAGGGAACATTTACTGAAAATACTACAACTATCGAAACTGCGATAACTATGGTACCGACGACTGCCATTATATCTGCTGTTGTTGGCTCTTCTACACCCTTTTTATTTCTGAAAATTCCCCTTCTCATCAGTCGAGCGACCTCTCTGTTGTGCTTGTGTAAATCGTTCTCTCATAAACTAATGCATACTCATTAGACGGAATTAATATTTCAACTTCATTACCGTTGTAGTATCCAAGAACTTCAACATCTATAGAGTATCTGTTATATTTGGAAAAGCTAGGGATGTCTCTTCCATGTTTATACACAGTAGGTGTAAAGTCTCGTGTTTTTTCTCCATACCAGGTTTCGTTCAGCTTGAAAGCACTTGGAAATGATGCACCTAGCTCATTATACTCATAAGTATAATCTGGTTCAGTACTCTCCTTCTCATACCAATTCTCTGTAACTCTGAGATTCATATCACAGTCCGCAAAACTGTCAAATGTCAAAAAGAGTTTACCACCCTGCACTCTTGGATTAGTTCTAAATGCGAGACTTCCAACTTCAACTTTCAGAATCCCTTTTTTATGTCCTGAACTCCCTTTGTCTATTGTCACCGGGATGCTCGCATAAGTTGGAAAATCACAATTAACTATCGACTGAATTCCCTGCGTAGCTGACGCAGAATTATCTAAATCCTTAATCTCTGCTTTCCAGATGTAGGGATATTTCTGAATACAGTTACCTTTATCAGAAGCTCCAGACCATTCAACCACTCCTTTAGCAATCGAGCCGGGTACCCTTAGACACTCATCTGAAGATATAAGAGTTTCAAGAATTTCAGTCGCAACGACACTTGATGACTCAACTTGAACTTGCTTGACAAGACCAACACTCGTTATTCCGACCATAACAAATAGACCAGAAAATATAACCATCTCTGCCATCCAAAGCAGGGCATTACTCTGAGCCTTCCTGCTCATCATCTTCGCATTCCCTCCAGCCACAACTGTTCTTCGGCTTCCCAGAGTGCCTGAGATTCTGAAAGATACATATGGTTTGCAACATTGAAATTAGGATTCTTATCTTCACTTTCCCCGCTCAAGTCAGTTGAATAGTCCCCTGCTCCTTCTTCGAAAGTCCATAGTCCAACCAAAGAATCTTCTGCAAATTCCTCGTTTGCAGCTTCTTCTATTTCATTTACAGTAAGGGCTCTTTTCCATATTGCAAGGTCGTCAACTCTCCCTTTAAAGTAAGGTCCGTTGAGATCGTCAGCAATGTCAGCTGTTCCGAGTGCTATCCAACTTTCCATTCCTCGCATATCTCCAAGGTCAGCAGAACTGCTCCAGAATTTTTCACCGTCTCTGTATATTATAAAAACTCCATTTCCTGCATCATAAACAAAGGCCAGGTGAACCCACTCCCCCCCTTCAATAGAAATACCATTTTCACTTTCTGCTGGGAAAATTTTCTCGTCCATACAAATGTCTCTGCCCGGTCTCACAACAAAACGACACTCCTCATCACTTTCGCAGTAGACTCTCCATCCATCACAATGTACCTCATATGTTTCACAATCTTCACTTGTGCAGCTATACCATTCTCCAAACCTCACAGGACCTGCATTCTCCTGACCAAAATCATCAACCCTCATCCAAAAAGCAAGCGTTGTAGATGCCCCAAAATTATAATCAGGAGTTACTGTAACAACGTTCCAAGCATAAAGAGGCGTTCCGTCAAATCCAATACCCCTCTCCCGTTCCTTGTGAATCAGCATGATGTTGTTGTTCCTACAGTCAACAGAAGAACTTTCAACAGAAACATCACTTCTGTCTATATATTGGTATCTGGCTTTTTCACTTTCATCACCTGCTTCCACCATTAAATAAGTGTCATCCTCCGAAAGCGAGAAAACATAGTCCTTTATACAGTCATTCGCCACGGATATATCTGAATCCGTCATTAACATGCTGTCGATTACGCCGCCATAGATTGTCGCCCAGCGTATAAGGTCTCCGCTGCTGGCTCCTGCAATCTGATAAGCACCAAGACCGATTCCTGCTCCTAGAACCAAAATACCTACAAGCATAACTCCAAGTGGAACTCCTCCGCCTTGAGCCTTTCTGGACCTGAGCGTCATATTTGCTAAAGGGTCTCAGAGCATTTAAACTTAATCAAGAAGGAAAATAGCTTAGAACAGGAGCTTCGTCAGATAGTCAGGAACTTGTTTTTGAAATTCTTCTGATGTTCCTGAAACAGTTTCTCCAATTGTTCCAAACATCACATCAGTGCTTCCCAGGAAAAAGGTAAGAATTATAGCAAGCGTTATTGCGAGTAATATTATGACTATGACCAGTTGAAGTGTCAGCTGTATTCCACGCTCATTCATCGGATTTCCCATACGCACCTTTTATTTTCTCCATTTATAACATCTCCTTCTACAGACCTGCACTTCGCGTATGTCAGGTCACAGCACACTGAATCATCACAGTCTATATTTGGATCACCGGGGTAGCAGGAAGGAATTGCTGAGAGAACTCCGCCGATGTCTGTAGTGTCATTTGTTGCCAGCTTTCCAACTGTTCCTATACTACCTGCACTCTCCCTTGCTTCGTTAAAGAAGAAGTTAGATACGAGAAAAACAACAAAGACAGCCAAGGCAAGTACTACAAGCATATTCATTCCAATAGAGACACCTTTTTTACTCATTCTACCCTCTGCCAGCTACATCCACTTACTTTTATACAATTTGCTGAATCCAAATCCCCACAAGTCACAGTTCCGCCTGTGCATTTAAAGTTTGACCAAGTACATCCAAGATCTTCGCAAAGTGCTCTATTTCCTATGTTTGTGCAGGTTGGGTCTCCATTATCAGCAACACACTCAGTTTCAAAACTCCTTATTTTTTCACTTATTCCAATACTCTCAACAGCCCTCCCTGTCTGTCCGACAGTTTCTTCAATCTGACTCTGTGGCGCTTCCTTTCCTGTTATTAATATCTTCATAACTATTCCAAAGGCGACTACGAGCATTACTATGGTTATTACAACTCCTATTGAAAGCGAAATTCCTTTTGTGTTTTTCATTTAATTATTGAACTCAGCCGAAGCCACCTGCCACTCCGTCTCCGCCAACAACATAACCATCTCCACTACCTCCAGATGTTCCACCACCTGGTGAGACTCCACCACCTCCAAGACCGCCACCACTTCCTGTTCCAAACACGGAACAAGAGTCAGCAGTAGTTTTTGGAGTGAATGTTCCACCTGAGCTTGAAGAACTGCCACTTCCTCCTCCTAGTCCGAAACCTCCACTAAAACCACCTGTATCTGCTCCTGTTATAGTTCCTCCTGAAGTTTCTGAAGAGTCACATATCGTATCTTCATCTCGAGCTGTAAATTGAACGCAATCATCACTAAACTTACTCTTACAGTATCCTATATCACATCCTCCACAAGGTCCAGTCCCTATGGTCATCTTTCCATAATAGTATGTTGTGCTTGTTAGTGTGTCACCAGCGCATACTGTGTTGTTCGGACATGTGTAAGTGAAGTCCCCACAGTCTGCGTTAACATCATCGGCCCAATTTCCACTGTTGTCGCTGTTGCTCGGGCACTGTATTTCTGTCGGGCAGTTGTCAATATAATTTGAAAGATATACTCTGTCTCTTCTTCCAGAGTCAAATGTTCCTGCTGATCCTGCTTTCACACGCTTCATAAGCTTGTCTGTGTCAATTTCTGTCTGCTCAGCGACTCCTGCGCAGTCTCCTATTATGTTGCCGCACTCTGCCGGAACTTTGTAGATTTCATCGGGAGTGTAGTCTTGCTTGAGGCAGGCAAGCCTGCGATTGTCTGAACAACTTGCGTCAGCTTTAGAGAATGTGGAGCCGATGTCTACTCCATCAGCCTTACCATAAGTTCCGCCTGTCCCTAAAGTTCCTGTCCACGAAGTATCTGAAAGCAACTGTTCACAAGCCTCACCAGAGTATCCTCCACTACTGTCAGTCCCTGTCCAGAATTCATTGTCTGAAATGTATGTTCCGTCTTCGTCGTAGGAGAAAGTTCTGCTGGCTAGATATCCAACATTTGCTCCTCCATAATAATTTCCATTATTATTCCTACTGTCAGAGGAGGATCTATCTTGCACTGTTCCTGCTATCCATCCACCAAATTCGTAGACTGCTCCGAGATTTTCTGTATAATCTGTCCATCCCCATACTCCGTTTGTGTACTCACCATAGGATTCAAAGATCTCTTCTGCCTCATCATTTAATGCGCCGTCATAAGAATAGAAGCTATAGTAAGGATTCTTTGTAATTCCCCCTACTCCTCCGCGACCAAGTTTTTGAAGCATATAATATTGTTCACGCCCAAGCTCAGTAGTCCATATTGTTATGGAGTCTATCATTCCTTTGAAATGATTTGAACTTGTGGGGAGGGCTTTCATCGCTCCTATATACAAATCCTCATCATTTGTCGAAAGTGTTGCATCAATTCCAAAAGGTCTTGAGGAACTTGTATCTGTGGAGTATCTATCAGGTTTGTAGTAGTCCCACTCCGAAGCGTCTGATACATAGAGTGTCATCAACTGAGGACTTACAACAAATGTGAAATAGTGCCATTTATCTGTGGAAATATCAAAACTAGAAGTTACCGTTTTCGTTGTAGTAGTTCCCCCTACTTCTCCTGATGCATTTAATTGTAGTTCGTCATTTGAATTAATTGCCAATTCATAATTTATTTCACGATTTCCCTGTGAGCTCTTTGACAGTATAACTCTATATCCTGATGAAGGCTCTTCAAGCCAGAACCACCCAGTTACCGTAATCGCAGTGCTGGATTCAATATTGTTACTGTCCGGAATCTGTACATATCCACTGCTTCCGTCGAGCGAAAGAACATCATCCTCTAGCCATTTATATGCTGTACCAAAAGTGTCTCTTAGTCCGCCGTAAGTTATACTCTCTCCATAAACATTCTTAGCAGTTTCGGCTCTAACTCTACCCTTTAAATCATTTTCAAGATCGTTTTCTTTGTAGCTCAGAGCTGCAATCCATCTTCCTTCAAGACCGAGTGAGGAACTCTCCGCCTCCTGCTGGCAGATATAATCTGCTGATTCTATTCCATCTTCAAGATTAAGACCAACTTCAAGCCTGCACAGAGGCTTCGTCAAATCATTTTCATATGGCTGGGTTGCCAAAGTTTCAGGATCCGAATTCTCACAATAGCCGGAGCCTCCTGCCCCAATATTACACAAGTAATCTGTGGAGCAGTCGCTTTGTGATGTACAGACCTTCTTCACAAAATAACTTGTTTCACATGCACTCTTTGAAAGGCTATGGCAGGCCGCTGGACTTTCTGAAACAAGAACACAGTCACCGAAAGTTTCACAACTCTCGACAGATATTCTTTCACAGTCAGTTGATGTAGGTGTTCCTACATTTCCACTACCTAAATCTAGGTTACTTCCGGCTCCTGCTGCCGTTCCTCCTAATTCAGTTCCGATAACGAAGCCTGTCGGAGCTCCCTGGAATCCATCTCCTCCTGAGCCTAGACCGGTTCCCGGACTTTCATCTCCTCCTGTTCCTGGCCCATCTCCCTCAGGTAGAGCAGGAGCTTCTCCCTCTCCACCAGTTCCACCAGAACCCTTATTCTTACAGGAGGTGTAAGGTATAGGTACGCAGCTGTAAGAGTCTGATGAAATTTCACCACTTGTTCCTTCAGACAGAAAGAGTGCATTCAGACCTATACTAATCTCTGGCGTGCTTAGTTTATCTGGTATTTCAGAATAAGCAGGAGTATCCCATTCTTCCGCTTCCCTGAGGGCGACCTTGGGATTAGGGGAGCCTGGCGTTTTTGCCCCTTTTCTGAACTCACTACACGCGACATATTGCCGTCCGCAGTAGTCTAATGATTCTCCGTATGAAATTTCCGGAGTATCGAAGTAAACAACACTTTCCTCCCAGGATTCTGTAATAGGTCTCTCTGGAGCCTCCCCAGCGCGCTCGAATCCTTCTGGACACTCTACATTGGAGAATCCTCCACAGTTGCGCAGGCACATCCATTCAGGGTCGTTATCACCGCAAAGCGTTTTTTCCTTTCCATCTCCTGCATACCGTGTATAGTCTGGGCAAACTACCATATCACTTCCACAATTTTCGTATCCATCTGCTCCTGCCGTCCTTACCCACTGACCGGCAAACTCACTATAATCTGGACATTCAATCATATCGCCACCGCAATTATTGTAGCGGTCTTCTATATATTCACAAAGTGACTTTTCACTATCATCGGTAAAACTCTCACATCTTTCCTGACTCAGACCAAAGCAAGCAGCTTCGTTCTCAGGCTGGAGTCCATGACAGCCTACAATTGTTTCTGGAACATATTTTCCGCCAAGTTCTGTATCTCCTGGACAGAGGACTTTTCCGAGTCTGCAATAGAGATAAAGATCATTCTCAGGTCCTTTCAGCGCAGTCTTCTTCCAGCCACAGTATCCATTTCGTGGAGTAGATTGTCCTGACGTGGTTCTCAACTCTCCACCTTTCCTCTCTCCCTGGTTCTCCCTTCCTGATGCGTCCCTTACCATTGAACTATAGTATGAATCTCCCTCAAAAGAATAGTGAAGGACCAAATTCTCAAGATTTTTGCCATAAGCAGGAGAACTCATATTCATTCCCCGCCTTGCTGACGAAAGTCTGTCGTCTGCATTCATAATCTCATTTATTTCTTCTATAGTGAGAGCGGTTTCCCAGATAGAAACTTCATCTATGTAACCGTCAAAAGGATTCGAGCCACTTCCAGCGTTCGTATTATCTCCTATCCAAATATCAGTTCCCTCTGAAAATAGGTAATTTTCTTCTGTACTTTTCGTTGCTTCAAGTTCCCCATTGATATAAAGTTTCAAATCAGTGCCGTTATAGCTTGCAGCTATATGAGTTCTCCATCCTGCATTAAGGACTCCTAGTGCTTTAACTACCTGAACCTCTGAGTTAGAATTGCTGTGATCTTCTGCATAAATACTAAGAGCAACATTTCCATTTACTGTATAAAGAATCCAGTGTCTCCTTCCGTCGTTCCAAAAGTACTTACTTATAATATCTCTGTTAGTGTTCCCCACATCTCCTGGCTGAACCCAGACTGAAAGTGTCAATCCTTCCGTTATATCTTCTACACCAGAAACTTCAATCTGTCCTCCACTTCCGTCCAAATAATATTGGTTTTCATCAATTCCACAACCCTGTCTATCTTTGTCGCACCACTCAACAGGATTTCCCATCAAAGGAACGCAGGATTTTCCCACATCACTTATCGGGTCAACTAAATAATCTGGACAGACGATATTTTCAAACTCTACAAAACCGCCGGCGTACTTTACGGCGCCTTCAAGATCAATAGCCGCTAGACCTTCTGCGCCTTCCAACCCTGTTTGCGCAATCGCAAGCTCCGGCGCGGCGGAGCCTGTTGTCGCATACTTCACACCCGCTGTGAGTGCGAGCATACCACTCGTTATTATGATTATTGCTCCAATTGTCAACTGAGCCTTTCTATTAAGTTTCAATTTGCCACCACTGTACACCCGCTAACTTTCTGACACTGGGACAATGTCAGATCTGAACAAGTTACTGTTCCTCCACAATAGCTGTCATCCCATTGACAAGTATTTATTGAATTGCAAACTGCCTGTGTCAAGCCTTCACAATCGGCGGCTGAAATACCACTTTTCCTATCGCAGTCATAACCTTGTCCAAGAATTCTTTCACGGATGTCCAGTTCTTCTATACCTTCTGCCGTTTCCGTGCCCGCCTCGCTTGCGGCAGCCGCCGGATCACGGAATCCACCTGTAAAAAATTGCACAACAAAAAAGAGTACCATAACTGCCAGAGCCAGCGTCACAATTGTGGTAATCGACAGTCCTTGAGCCTTGCGTGCCATAAAAAAGCCTAATCTCCGAAGATTTAAATAGCTACCGCTGCTTGTCTGTTAAAAAAAAGAGGGCGAGCCCTCTATCTAATTAGTTTGTAGCGCAAGTTGGAGCTAGAGGACCTTCAATGGATGCGTTGGCGGCGATTCCAGTACAAACATACCATTCTCCGTCTATTCTTCCATCACCGTCCAAATCAATATCAGCTCTCGTCGCCTTAAGTTTGTCATCCCAAACATCACCAGGAGCTATATCTGGTCTTCCTGCGTTTGCATACTGTGTACAGAAAGAATCACAAGTGATTCTTGCGGCTTCAAGACCTGACCCTGCTCCTGTTGTTGCTGCCCCAAATAAACCGGCGAACTTTGTCCAGCCGCCAGTCGTAAATCCAAGAACTATGAATACGACAAAGACAGCCAGAGCAATTATCACCAGCATATTTATTGACAGACCTTGTCCCTTTTTATTGGCCATAATCCGAATAAAGCGTTACTCTTTATATACCTTGTCTTAGTTCAGAACATCAACAGCCTGTCCGCTGAGAGTCTTGAACTTTCCTATTAATATGAATCCAAGCATAGCAAGCATCATCGCTATGACTGCGCCCACCACTATCCACAGTGGTTCAATATCTCCCTTCCTAGAGCGTATCGCGTCTATCGCCCTGTATTTTATGAATTCCTTCATCATCCTGGCAGTGCTCCTATCGCTCCTTTAGCAAGCTCGTAGAATTTAAATGCTATCATTAGAGCAACCATTACTAGAATTGCACCTATTATGAACTGCAGGGTAAATTCAATCCCTTTCTTGTTTTCAATTACACTTTTCATTAGTATTCCTCAATATCATATGTCGGTACAGAGCTCAGGTCCATAATTGCCATGGTTTCAGCTGTATCTATGAAGAGTTGAGTATAGAGAACCTCAGGCTCCCCAACTTTTATTGTTTTCGGGAATCCGCGATTCCACCTGATATTGTCTTTGTCAAATAGAAATGGAGCGAAATAAGCGCTTACTGGATGACTATATCCACACCCTCTATAGTCATTGGAGAATCCTTCGCCCCCCCATGAAAGAGTTACATGTCGTAATATCGATGAGCCCGTGTCAGTTTTTTCTGTGTAACCATAGTAGCTATTTGGCAGCCCCTGTGCTCCAGTTGAACCAAGTTCCTGCTTAACAAAGCACTTGCAGCTCTCGCTTACAGGTCCTTCTTCAAGTACTGAGCACTTCGCCAGCATTGCAAGTGTCATT
>CEPX01033022.1_pt1 | contig 42895 bp, 40 predicted proteins | sample 361361 | NCBI WGS metagenome assembly CEPX01 (sample SAMEA2619974, study PRJEB7988) | marine metagenome | biome: marine biome (ENVO:00000447); feature: mesopelagic zone (ENVO:00000213) & marine oxygen minimum zone (ENVO:01000065); material: "saline water (ENVO:00002010), including plankton...
ACCTCCGCAGGAGGTTGTCAGCCATGATCACCTCCTGACTACGGTTGGCAAGCCAGAATTCTTAAGCTGCATCAATCTTCCCAGAATTGAGCAGTTTTTGCTAAGGGGCGCCGTAGTCAGCTATTGCTGACGCAGGAGGCCCGGCCAACTAGTGAATATACCTCTTTATCTAAGAATGCCAATTAGGGAAGCCTTTCCCCTGTATGAACATTGAGTTGTTGCCTTTTTCCTTTGTAGTCTGACCAAATCACAGTTTGTGTATTAGAATCGTACCGACAGCTAGGGTTTTTTTCTTGTAGAATTTCCCACTTCACCATCTCTCCGTCCGGTAAAGAGAAAATACGAACATACCCTGTATTGCTATCTGCGGGGACTCCGCAACCAACAACTCTCGTATCATCAAGGACAACATCAACAAAGTTCACATTCTCCAGAAGGGTATTTACGAGAGTAAGGGCCGGGATGCTGTACACGTGTGTATTAATAACATGGTCTCCATGAGGAGTGTCGAACTCTTCATCATAGAGAATGTACTTTCCACGAGGTGAAAAGCGAAGATTCACAAACACAGCATCGAAAGAACTGCACGCGGGCATCTTGGGTGCTTTTGCCTCGGGCATTTTAACCAGAATGCAGTAGCGATCATAGTTTCTGTATATGGATGCACAGGTATCACCATGACAAATCTCTTCATTGCTTCGTATATGCTTCGAGGACTTTGTTTCCAGTTTTCCATCTTCGACTATCATGGTTACATCGAATGTTCCTGTGATGCCATTTGATTCCGTAAGGAACACTGTGAACGTATATATACCATCATCTTGTTTCATAGGGTCTGTAATTTCCACATCTTCCACATCCGTATACCAACTTTGGAACTTCTCGAAGCCAACCTTCTTTACACTGTAGAGATCGTATGCATTCCGAAATTCGTGATCCTCTATATACGTGTAAAAGAGTCGAATCGTTTCTTCATTGGGATCTTTCGGCTCCTGATCTACTTCCACTGCAATATCTTGTTTTACTTCTTCTGTATCATCGTTCTCTTCCCCTTCCTCCATTATAGCCTCTTCCTCAGTCTCCTCATGATCTTCTTCATCCATGTTTTCTTCTTTCTCTGCTTCCGGAAGTGGAATACCAGATGTGAAGAAATCGAAAGGAGAGCAGGCGCTCAGGAGGAGTAGGCAGAACGTTGAAGTGAGTATTTTTCTCATAGGTTCAGATTGACTGTATTAAATAAGTCTGTCAACCTATGGAAAATGTATGAAATTTGGAATAATCGCCGAATCGGATCTGCACTACTAGCGATTATCCTTCTTGTTGTACCGGCAGCAGCAGATGCCAATACGCAAGAAGATTACACAGACATCTTCATTTATAATTTTGATATCAGTGATGATTTTGACAAAGTAACTTTTGATCTAAGTCGTCGTATCCCAAAAACACAACAGTTTAAATTTCCATTTGTCCTTGTAAAAGGAAAGGAAAACCTAGGCACAATACATGGAGATGCTATTGATGGTGGCAAACATGTTTCATTTCAAGGATTGGCAAACCTCCTCAAGCAGCATGGATATGGCACATATTCTCTAGTGATACAAGTGTGTCCCGGAAACACCCTATATCAAGGTTCTGGCTGGCAGAGTGGCTGTGGCCCGGCTAATTCCATGAGTATTGAGTATTTTCCTTGGAAACTCACTTCATCTTCTTCCGGTAATGAGCGAATGATCTTCAGTGGGCCGGGTGAGACGTTTACCGTTACGGCAAGGCCAACCTCTCAGAATATATCCGGAAACATATCCCTTTCGGTGAAGACAGTGTATGGCCAAGAGGCATCGGAGAGTCTTGATTGCATACAAAAGCAACAGCAGCCATTGCAATGGCAATGTACTGTTAATGAGGAGAGCGCAGAATCAGAAAGTACTGCCGTGTTGGTATTAGAAGATGAATCGGGCACGGTTGCATCCAATACTCTTCTCTCTGCCGTATTCAATGCAGAACGATTAGAAGCTGCTCGTTTTACATTTCTCTGTGAAATTCATCTGCTAGAGAATAACGGCAATCGTTATTCCTATGAAGTTGTTCGAAGAAATACGCGTAATCGAGACGCTCTGTGCGGGGACGCCTTTTATAACGCCCATTCTCCTGCACGTATTGTTGCGGGAGGTAGTCACACACTTACAATCGAGGCACCACCCACAGAATATTTCACAATCTTTGCGGAAAAAGGAGATGGAAGTGGGCCACGCATATTACATGGTGAGAATACGTTCGATCCGGGGCTTCTTCTTCAGTCTTCATTATGTCAAACATTGGTAAAACAAGATGAAAATACCTTCACACTTCTGCGACGTAATAAAGATGGAAAAGAAGTGTCATCGTGTTTCTTTCCAGGTCATTCCATAGTACCTATCGAGGGATCGCCTCGTATTCTTTCACAAAGTAGAAATCACATCGTAATCGATGCGACGGAGAGTAGTGTATTTGATCTCAACATATCCGGCGGACAGTATCACCGAGATTACGAGAGCTTCCCATCTCCCTCTGTCGGAGGTGTGGAAAGAGGTTCACAAGACGCGTTTATCCAAGCGCTGCTGCCCGGTAGAAGTACACGGTACGAGATTGTGGCGGCTGGGAGTGATGATGTGCAAACAGCATTGCCGCACTTCGGTGGGTTCTCTGATGTCTCGACCAATCATCCCTATGTGCAAGCAATCGAATACATACGGGATAAAGGGATTGTCAAAGGATTCCCCGATGGGACTTTTCGTCCGGATGCGACGATCAATCGTGCAGAGTTTAGCAAAATCATTGTAGGGGCAACAAACGATAAAGATCGTATTGAGAAGTGCGGATCGACGTACTTTATCGATGCGAGGTTAGGAGAGTGGTATAACAAATACATATGCACCGCAAAAGATGAAGGAATTGTCGATGGATATCCAGATGGCACATTTCGTCATGGGAACCCCATTGCATTTGTTGAAGCTGCAAAGATCATTGTAAAGGCATTCGGACTACCAACAGAAACGAATGAACGTGACATCTGGTTTGTGCCGTTTACTGACGTCTTGGCAGAAAAGAGGACAATTCCACTCAGTATCAAATCGTTGGATCAAAAGATTACACGAGGAGAAATGGCAGAAATTGCCTACCGTTTGTATATCGGTGAGACGCAACTGCCAACCGTAAATTATGAACAGATGCTACGGGACAGCGGTGTTCTCTCCGAGAAAGAGCAAGAGATGATATCATACGAGTGGCGAGGAGAAGAAGTTCCGTCAGATATCCTACGATTTACGAATCTTGAAACTCTCATTCTCAATAATTATGATCTTTCCCGTATTCCGGATGAAATCGGACAGCTGGAAAAGCTAAAACATCTGATCGTATTCACAAACAACCTATCCCAAACTCCGCCTTCGCTGACACAGTGGACTAACCTTCGTACTCTTGCACTTGAGGGGAACGGGAAAGGCAGCAAGCTAACCGTTCTCCCCAATGACATCGGTAATTTGGAGAATCTCAATGTTCTTCGTCTGCATAACAATTCCATTACGAAATTACCATCGAGTATCGGTAAGTTGAGTAAGCTTACAAGGCTTGATCTTAAGCAGAATGCTCTGACAACTTTGCCCCCCGAGATTGGGAGCCTGACCGCTTTGCAAGAGTTGAATGTAGAGCGCAACCCCATTACCGTTTGGCCGAAGGAGATGGCAAATCTTAAAAATTTGCGATTGCTCTACGCGCCATATGAAACATCAGACGAAATGAAAGCAAAGTTCAAGCAGTGGTTCCCGGATGCAAAAATCTATTATTACCGGTAGATAGAAATCGGCCTAAATATGTCCCTGTCCCTCACTAAGCCAAGAATGTTTAGTATACCACTTCACCATCTCCCTCCACAGTGAGTTTGCATTTAAACCCTCAAAGCCCACCACTTCTGAGAGATAAAGAATTCAATATCTCTCAGCGGTTTTGAGGAGTTCTTTTCCTGACCCTTCTGGCAGTTACTGCTTCACACCTCTTACAAGCTGCACAATGTGACCAAGCCTTTCTCCTTGGTGATGTCGCTCTAGTCCTTCTGTTGCACTTACCCTGACTGAAGACATAAGTTCTTTAAGTTGCTCGACACTCAAGTCTTGAGGTTTCCTTTCGCCAAGGAGTCTCTTTGCCTCGTCATATCTATAGTAGTCAAATTCTACGCCGTAACGCTGCTCACCCTGTACACTGTATCCCGTAAGCACTTCTTCCGGTTCGGTTTGAACTTTGAAGTGGTTGAAGAGTTCTTCATAACCATATCCATTCTCATGGAACATATCGCGCACAAGTTCTACTGGCACTCGACCCCCTAGGTTTACAAGCAATGAACCCTGATCAGACAGTGAGTCTCGTGCGTTCTGAAGTAAGGTGTGTTGTAGACCAAGGTGGTACTCGTGGTATTTCTGAGGAGCTGCAGCAATAGCATCTTCGTCAATGAACGTTGCACTGTTCATTCCATCATGGACTTTTGCTGTATCAGGCTCTGGTATGTTTGGAAGGTTGGCGTACATCACATCAGCGACAAGTCCACGCTCTCTTAGTGGTTCACAGAGATTTCCAATAAGAGAATATGTACGCACCTGTTTGTCCACGTAGTTCAATGCAACGATATCTTCTCCATTCTCTCCGCCCCAAACAGGTTCTCTTATGTGCCTAAGGAAATTGCTTGTTAACCACCATTCAGTACCAGCGTTAATGTCTGTCATCACTACGTTCTTTGGATTGAAGACTTTGTATCCTCCTACTGCATCAAGTGCATGTCCTGAGCCAAGGGTTGCAAAGGTGTCCACAGCCTTTCCCTCACGATCAAGCATCGGCTTGAGCTTACGAAATCCCTGCAATGCAACATACAGCCAGTTGGATTCTGGATCTTCTGGATTCAAGTCGTAGGAGTAATCACTCATTGTTCCTCTGTACCACCCTTCAATACCTGCTGCCTCGAAAATCGGAGAGACGTCTTGATATCTACCAGAGTGAATTGCGCGAGACAGCTGTGCTGCAAATTCTCCCGTGTAGCGATCAGGAATCCATGTGTGGCAAACATGCTGCTCTCTAAAGCCTTCTAGCCACTCATCATTTGTCTCAACCATGCGGAAATTATAGTCCAAATGGTATATTTGTCAAATACATGATTTGTGTTATAAAGCAATATTCTATGCTGTAACGGTATATTCTGCAAAATGAGAGAGTACTTTCCACCAATCAGTCATCTCTCCCCACACCGAGTTTGCACTCAAACCCTCATAGCCCACCACTATTTCTGAGGGAACCTACGGTTCCCCCAGTACCCCCTCCCTTTAAGGAGCCGCTCCAGCGAAAGCAAGCTTCCGCTTCGCGGGTTTTTTATCGAAAGTGCAGAAGAAGAATACGTTTGAGCCCTCGTCATCCCGTGCTAGCCTCATCCTATGACGAGAACTCCACCTTCCATATTCAAGATACATCTCCTCACAGGTGCATGTTTGAGGATTCTCTGCTTTGAGGAAGGAATCTTCCAGGATTGAGCTCCTGAGCGAGGCTGTGGTACTTGACATATATATAAATGATTATATAATATCCATATATGGTACTTACACGTCTTTCGCGAAGGGAATATGGCCAAACGCTACCATTCAACCTGGATATTTCTTCGGGCGTAGTCCAAAGGCTTGAAGGACATTTTGGTGAGATGCTTAAGGCAAAGGTGTCATTTAGAGACTTTCATTGGCCATCAGCTATGGCAGCTATTGAACCTCTTGTAAAACAATACGGGGATAATCCTGAGCTATTAGAAATCGGACTGGATGAAATCAGCATTGACCAACTAATTACTGGTGCAAATGCTCCTGCAAGCATTCGTGCTGTTCGATGGAGTATCCTAGATGTAGCATCTCGAAATATATGTCGTCCAAGAGGCAATAGAGAAATTGACCATGATATTTACTGGGCTACAGCAGAAGTAAATGGAGAGGTCAGTGAAGACGATGGAAAACCAACTATCAACTACGATAGAGATGGCGTCGTGCATGGAAGAATTGTATTAAATGAACAGAGAGTAGTTCATGAATATCTCTGCAGAACCATCCCCTTCAATGAAGATGATAGTCGTAGACCAGACTACGAGTGGCCAATTCATCCAGGAGAAATATTTTTTAGGACTTATAACTCTAAGCAAGAGTAACATCGTAAGTATTCACTCGATTTGCGAAGGCACCATGCCACTCCCGTGCCATTTTTTCGGTACGCCATCTTTGATTTACCTTAGAATCCTAAGCTTACCACAGAAAAAGCAGCCTGTAGAGACTCACAAGTAGCTCTGATCTCGGTTCGAGCTTCGTGCAGTCCAAGTAAACCCCTTGCTTTAGTAGTGATGTCGGGACTTACCACATCAGTCCTTCTTACGCTGATTGTTATTCCTGTCCTTTTTGCAATGTTGCGAGAGAGAAGAATCTTGCCCTAAATGAAAAAGTTTTGTACTGTAGCGCCCTATGCCGACAAAACTTTTGATACCGTTATTTGCTCTCGCAGTTTTGCTTAGTGCATGCAGTGCAAAACCACCAAAGGAAGAAGTTGCAATACCGGAGCTTCCACCTGTGCCTTCCAGTATTTCAAGTATTGCACCGAGTGCTTCTGTTAGTTCTGCATCATTGTATATTTTTATTCCTCAGGAGGCTGACGAATAGTTAAAGTACTCCTAATTGCCTTAGTGCACTCAGTGCTCGAGAATTGTCTGGGTCGTATTTCAGTGCTTCTGTAAATTGCTCAATGGCGAGATCTATCTTTTTACGCTCTGCATAGAGAATACCGAGATTGATACGTGCTGCGACAAAAGCAGGTTGTAGCTCTACAGCTTTCTTATAGCTTTCCAATGATTCACGGTTGCGTCCTACTTTTTTGTAGGCAGCAGCAAGATTGTAAAATGTCTGAGGGTAGTATGGGTTTTCAGATACTGCACCTTCCAAGAGTTCTACGGCTTCTTCGTGCCTTCCAAGGTTAATGTACAGCGACCCAAGATTAATCTTTGCTGTAGTGAAATTCGGTTTTAGGTTAATGGCATGCAAATATGCTGACTCTGCTTGTGCATAATTCCCTAGCGTTCCCAAAATTATTCCTTTCTGCAAAAAAGCATGAGAGTTTTTTGCATTAAGTTCTATGGCTTGAGAAGCAGTGTCTAGGCCAAGTGCGCTGTCTCCCTGTACACGGTACGCGGAAGCTAAATTACTGAGGATTTTCGATTGCCCGTAGAGTGCAGAGCTCCCTCGTCCGAATTCTTTACTTAAACGGAGGGACTCTTTATAAAAATCAATTGCTTCGCTTATCTCATTTCGTGTTCGGTAGATATTACCAAGATTGTTGTGCGCTGTATGGGCCTGTGGATAGTGTTTTATATTGTGTGTAAAGAGCGCCTCGCTATTTGCCCAGACCAGAGATTGTTTGACTGAGAGAATGCAGAGGATACAGAAGATGGACAGAAGAATTACGCCTCCGGTATTTTGCTTTCTCTTCCATGCATAATATAAAAAACTGGATACCAAATACAAAATTCCAATAGAGGGAATGTACGCATACCGATCTGATGCAAAGTAGAGGAAGTCACCCTTGGAAAAATTGAGTAGAGAAGGGGAGAGTGTTATGGCAAAAAATGCCAAGCAGAAGAAGGCTGTACGGTTACGCTTCATATTCCTCAATCCCCAAATCAGAAGAATTACGCACAGAATTATGGGGATAAGTATTCTTGCAGACAGTAGTTCTACGGTTCCCACAAATGGATAAATAACAGCAAGACCTGTTGGAACAAACAGTTTCTGCAAATAAAATACGGTGCTTAGTGGCGCTATCAGTAGCTTTTCTATCGGAGTCGATGAGTCGATCACTCCTGTCTTTCCATAGAACGCAATAATCGCAAAGAGCACTGAGAGTCCTATATATGGCAGAAGTTGCTTCCAGAATTTCTGGTTGAGTTTTCTTTTTTGGATCAAGGCTATGAGTATCAGTATCGCAGGTAATGTCAGCACAGTGACTTTGGCCAGAAGCGCGAGAGCAAATGTTCCTAGACTCAGTAGATACATTTTTCGTGTTCGCTGAAGAGAAAATCCAACACTCAAAAGTATCAGTAGTGTTGAAAGTACGTCCTTTCTTCCGCTGGCCCAAGCAACAGCTTCGGTATGAAGAGGATGAATAAGAAAAAACAGTCCCGTTACCACACTTACCCAAGTATTTTTTGTCAGGAGTCTGAGCACCCAAACAATCAGTGTCGCATTAAGAATGTGTAGGAGCAGGCTATGAAAATGATAAAAGCCAGCGTTTGTTCCACTGATAAGGAAATCTAACTGATACGAAAAGAGCGTGACGGGGATATAGAGTTCCGGATCATAGGTGGTAAATATAGTCTTGAGATTAGCGAAATTAATGCCACGTATGGCAGGATTTTCGTAAATCAATAGCCCATCATCCCAACGGACAAATCCATTTCCAAGTGATGCTCCGTAAATCAGAAATCCCAGAAACGCAAAACATCCGAGCAGGGTCCACCAGAATGAAGGTCGTAGTTGATCCATAATCTAAGTCTATAACACATTACCGACAACGTCTTTCAGAAGTACGCCAATTCCAAAGGCGACAATTGCTCCAATAGCCCCAACACTCACAATCTCTATAGGCCCCCTAAGGAGTCTTTCTCTGGTAACGTAGCTTCGTGTAAATCCAAGCACAATCAACGCAGCAAATGTCGACCAAATAGCTACGGTAAATCGTTCACTTCGCTCGATGCCAAAAATGTAGGGCAAGAGCGGGATAGCCCCAAAGACTACAAACGAGATAAACGTCATTAGCCCATGGATAAGGGGTTTTTCTGTGCTTTCCAGTGTCAATCCATGCTCTTCGATCATCATCATATCTGCCCAAATATCCTTATCAGCTATAATCGTATCAGTAACATTCTGTAGATCTTTTCCTGTAAGCCCCTTTTTTTCTAATGCGATAACAATCTCTTCACGCTCTATTTCTGGGATTTCCTCTATCTCCTCCATCTCTTCTCGACGTAGTCTAAAGTATTGGTCACGCTCTGATTTTAGTGAAAGAAATGCACCCGATGCCATAGAGGTACCGTCGGCTAGAAGATTTGCAATACCAAGAATAATGACAATGTAGTGCGGAAGGTCTGCACCAACTGTTCCAGCTACTACTGCAAATGTAGTAACGATTCCATCGTTACCTCCGTAGACGACATCTTGAATAAAAGGACCCAACTTACTACCATGAAGTTCACTATCCATGTGTTCCAGCGTTTTTTGCCGTAGGGACGTATCGTTAGACATAATAAGAGTATAACAGTACAATGATCTCCATGCCACGTAAGGGTATCATTTCAGCGTTCGTCGCTGGCATGGCGACTGTCCTCTGTGCAACAGCAGCTGCACAGCAGTTTGGTGGACTTATGTTTCCGGATGTCGTACCCAACGACTATTTTTACGATTCTGTAACACGTTTTGCAAAGAAGGGAATTATCAAAGGATATAACAATGGGCGCTTTGCTCCACATGACTACGTAACGCGTGGACAAGTATCTGTAGTTATTGATCGATATGACCAACAAGTTATTCGTCGTATGCGAGAGCAAATAGAGGTCATGCGAGATAAGCTTGGATTGGGTGCCTGTGGAGATAATCAAGTACAAGTAGGAGAATCCTGTGATGATGGTAATTCTTTGAGTGGTGATGGTTGCAGTGCAGAGTGTTTGAATGAGATTCATTGTGCTGGTGGTTACAAAATAGGAGATCGGTACCCTGCTCCTGACGGATGTAATATTTGCACGTGCACTGAAGCAGGTATTGCTTGCACAGAACGCTCATGCTCTCAGAAGAAATGTTTCAACAGCAATGAATGTGCGGGGGGAGAAATTTGCTCAGTAGAGGAAGGGGATTGTCGCTATCCATGCCCTGCGGGAGCAGTATGTATCCAAGCATGTGCTGGTGTATGTATTCCTAAGTCCGTAACGGCTGTTTGCGGCAATGGCGTTTGTGAGGATGGAGAGACTGCAGTTCCTGACAGAACAGGTTCTGGATTGTACTGCCCTCAGGATTGTCAGCTGCAAGGCCCCGTATGTGGTGATGCTATCTGCGATGCAGGAGAAGCCGATGAATACCGCCTTGGAGAGGATGGACCTATCCTCATTAGACGAGGAATTTGCGCAGAAGATTGTGAAGGAGGGCTCACAGCTTGTGAGCAAAAGAAAAAGAGCATTGATGTAATTTTCGAAAAAAACGTTGCATGCGAAACTGATGATGATTGCACAGTATTCACCCGTGGCTGTAGCCCCTACCAAACCTGTGGAAAGGCTGTGCTGAAGTCTGCATTACTTCAAGTATCTGCAGCAGTATTTGGATACGTTGATGACTGTAATACTCAAGAGCCTGCATTGTGTGCTGGTTGTTTGCCAAATACAGCGGCATGTATAAATAGCGTTTGCCAAGTAATTGATAATCTTTCGAACTAGAGAGACGTCTTTGCGAATGCATCACGGGTAACCCAATACAGACCCACAATACTTCCAAGGATGACAGCCCAAACACCTGCTCCTGTTTCTGGTTGGCGTAATGGTCCTCTACCCTGAGCTATTGCATTTGCAGCAATTGTGTTTTCCGATGGAGCAAATGGCTCATCACCAAATGCTTCTGGAATAGGTTCACCAGATGAATCAAAAGGATGAATACGTTGCCCTCCAACTGTGTAAGGGTTGGTAGGTAATCCGGTATTTCCTTGAGGTTGTGGAGCAAAATCCTGCGGGTCAAATCCTTCCGGAGGCTCTGTTGTTGTACCAACAGGCTCACCAAAAAAGTCATCACTCAATATATTGGTGATATCAGTAAAGTCATCAACAGTTTCTGTAATGATCACAATTTCTCCAACCAGACCCTCCTCAATAGATGAAGAATACTGATAACTTCCGGGCTGCATGTCCGGTGTAATAGTAAAGTTGTCACTATCTCCATTAAAGAGTGTGCTTGTTAGAAGGCAGAAACCTGTATCACTACAGAGTGTATCTGACTCTAGAATATGTGGAACATCTTGCTCGTTAATCCAAGTAATTGTCTGTCCATGTTCAACTTCTAGTAGAGCAGGTTGGAATCCTTCTGAGGTGATACGAATTGTTTGTACGTTACTATCAGCTAGTTGACCGATAAGCCCCTCGGTTCCACGAAAGAAACCAAATCCAACTCCAATAACAATAAGCATACCTACAAGGGCTGCTGGCCTCCGAGAGATCTGTATTCCTTCTGCGTTCGTAGATTGCTTTACGGTTACCGGTACCGGTACGTCATCTTCTGATTGCCAGTCTGGATGAATATTATTCATGAGGCTTGAAATCACTAACAACAAATTGTCGACGAGACGCAAATGTAGTGCCGACTACTGCAGATCCAATAAGGAAAAGTGCCATCGCAGAAGGCAGTCCAGTTTCGCCAGGAACGGGTACAGGGCCACCGTCACCAATAAGATTGGCAACAGGGTTTTTTCCAGGACCTGTACTAATAGAACCTGCTACCAGTGGTGCGCTTGAGGAATCTGGGTCGCCAACGACTATAGAAACTTCGCGGCTAAATGCACTCTCTTCATCCTTTTTACTTAGGGCTCGTACGGCAAAATAGTAGCGTTTACCAGGTTCTAGAGATCTCAGAGTAAGACTGTTCTCACTCTTATCAATTGTACGACGTTGCATGTATCGCCCCGAGGTTTTGCTGTAGTACACAGTGTAGGCCTTAAGCTGGGAAGAGCGTAGGTGATCCCATGCAAGGAAGACAGAACTTCCGTCCGTAGTCACACGTGTGTTTCGGATCTGCAATAGTGAAAACGCTGTTCGTTCTCCAGAAGGTCCCTGAGCTACCTGTTGTTCATTTGTAGGTTCATCACTGAGATTTGGTACACAGATACCACTACCACACAGTCCACTTTCACATTCATCATCATAGGAACAACTAGCACCATTACTCAGTAGTGCAGGCTTTTGTTCACATTGCCCTGCTGTACAAGTTCCATCACCACAGTCTTCATCTCGTAGACAGGCATTCGGGTCTGGCTCAGCTTCAGCTTCAGGTTCCGGCTCAGGCTCAGGCTCTGCTTCAGGTTCCGGCTCTACATCTGTATCTGGTTCAGAATCAAATATATTTCCGATATCATCATTTTCGGTATCTTCCTCAGAAGATAATCCATCGTCTAAAAATGTTACCAGTAATACACCGGGCTCTTCTTTGACGATATAGCTTTCCTCATCACCACTTTTTTCCATGATGACACTATGTCCATTAGGTTGCACATCATGAAAGGTAATAGGTGTCCCAATAGGATTTGTTTTTATCACGCGCAACTGAATGCGTGCGAACAGTATCTTTTCGTCATTCACTGTTTTTCCGTCCGTACTTGCTTCCATTTTTACGTATCCTTCATCTCTGGAAAATCCTTTTTCATCTGGAGTAACAAGTGAAAACTTCTTATTAATAGTCACAGCTTCACCACCAAGCATATTTGGATCATACGAAAGCCATGTGCGTACACGATTGATTGGCTGCTTACTTGGATTATCAATTACCAGATCAATATCCAGAATATCACCAGGTTTCAAAGGTCGTGTCCGCAGTGTTTGTGGGTCTTGTACTTCAAAGCTTGAGCAGCGCACACCTTCTATGTCTCTGGTCTCTACAACGATACCAGGACTTGGTATTGGTCCAAATATCCACTCATCATCCTTTCCTTCACGTTCAATGCAGTGAGGATACAGTTCAAATGTAGCATCCTGTGATGCGGCAAATGCCTGTGATGGTAGCAATCCTATTACGAGTGCTACTGCAAGGCTCAGCCTATGCTTGCGTGTGTTTGTATTCATGGAGAGAAATTACTGAAGAGAGAGCTTAGAGAGGATGCGCATTGCATCATCTACCGTAAGCTGGCCATCCTCGTTGGGATCAGCCTTCAGTTGATCGGTAGTAGCACTTTCGTATCCTTGAGCGACCTCCAAAATAATGAGGACATCACTCACATCAACAGTGCCACTCCCATCGACGTCTCCGGCAAAGGGAATACCTCCTGCTTGAATAAGAGAAACAGGCTGCACATCCCCGGCCGTTTGAATGCCTATCAGAAATGACCCAACAATGCATGCAGTGCCTGTGGCAAGCAGCTTGAGGTTCCTTCTGAATGAGTGTGGATATTTGATATACATATCATATTATTATAGCGAAAAACGCTGTATTTGGGGAGTGTGGAGGGGTTGAGTAGATATAGAAATTATTGCTTAGTGCTATTTAACATATGGTACACTTTCTCCCTATGTCCCAGATATTCCTGTTCTCCGGCGAAAATCTCTATGAATTAGGTCAGGAAAAGAAGCGATGGATACAGGGTTTTATCGCTAAGCACGGCGAAGAAAATCTCTCTCGACTGGATGGAAAAAAGCTTTCTGCTCGGCTCATAATGGACGAAATAGCTGCAGCCCCTTTTATTGCCGAAAAAAGGCTTATTGTACTGGATGGAATTCCCAAAATGGAGAAGGGTGAAATGCTGGAATTACAAAATATTCTCCATTCTCAGAATCTATTACTGATCATAGATCCAAAGCCTGATAAACGCTTATCCAGTACAAAGGAACTGATGACAATAGCAGAGACGAAAACGTTTGCACCTCTTAGAAATGAGCGCTTATTTACGTGGCTTTTAAGTCGGGCAACAGAAGAAGGATCGATACTTACTAGAGAAAATGCGCAATATTTGATTGATACTGTTGGAGAGGATCAAATACTACTTTCAGTAGAAATTATAAAGCTTGCAACATATGCAGGAGATGCGGGAATTTCGGCAGGTGATATTGACGCTCTAATACTCCTCAATGAGGAGCAAGCTGGATGGAAATTGATGGATCTTCTTTCTATGGGAAAATGTAATGAAGCGCTGAAATTTTCTAAAGAGTTACTCCAGAAAGGAGAAAGTCCATATGCACTATGGAGCAGATTACTCTGGGTCGTATCGCAACTGACTCTTGTGATGAGTGCACTTGAAGAAGGCATTTCTGCACCACCAGCAATTACAAAAAGCACAGGGGTAAATTTTGGTACGGTACGAACACTGCTTCCTCTAGCAAAAAGAATGGATAGAAAGAAACTCAATGCTTTGGTAGGCGCATTTGCTCAAACTGACAAAGATCTAAAAACCGGCAGCTTTAAGTCTACTGTCGAGGCACCAGAAGAACTTCTCTCTATTATCGATAATTCGATAGTTGTACTCAGTGCATCATAGCTGCTCAATTTTCTTGAGCAGATCCTCTGTCTGTTCCTCCTCTTTTTTCTCGTGTTCCTCTTCTTGCTCTGCGTGTTCTGTACGTCTTTTTCTACGTGAGGCCTCTGTTTTAGCAATGAGTTCTTGGTCGGATGCTGAATCAATTTGTGTTGAGTATTTCGCGTCAATATCTGCAAGTTGCTCCTTCTCGTTATCCAAAATATCGCGAAGATTTTGCACCTGTTCCGGTGTCATTATAGGCAGGATATTTACCCAGTATTGCCGCTCCTCATCATTCATACTTTCAGACTTAAGAATCAGTTCACAAAGATCCGGAAACTTTTGGCGAAGATCATCGGGGATGGTCACGCCAGATGCCGAACCTGATGATGCGTCGTCAGCCATTACTGTTATGCTACCTTAATTATCTCATACTTGAAACTACCGGCAGGAGTGCTTACTTCTACGGTGTCACCCTTCTTTTTACCGAGAACAGCTTTTCCAACTGGAGATTCATTGCTGATCTTCTTTTCAAGTGGATCTGCTTCTGTCGAACCTACAATAGTATAGGCAATAGGATCATCACCATCTGTCTTATTGCGGATCGTTGCTGTTGTTCCTACTTGGATTTCTTTCGATTTGGTATCTGCCTTTTTCTCAGAGATGATTTTGGCATTCTTGATCATTTGTTCCAGCTCCAATATGCGCCCTTCAATAAAGGCTTGCTCGGTCTTTGCCTCTTGATATTCGGAGTTTTCCGAGAGGTCTCCGTACGAAATTGCCTCCTTTAGGCGGTCTGCCACCTCTTTACGTTTTACACCCTTCAATTCCTCCAGTTCATCCTGAAGTCGTTTTAAACCCTCTTTCGTAACGAGAGTCTCATCCAATACTGTGTCGTCGTCGCCTTTGGCCATAAATCTAAGTGGGAATCGAAATTTCTGCAAAAGTGTACGCAATGGAGCGCTTTTGAGCAACAAATTTGCAGAGATTTGGCTAGTGAGTGCTTTCTGTAAGCAGTTTTGGCCATTCCATAATAGGCAGCTGCTCCGTATTTTCTTGGGAAAGAGCCTCAATAATACGTTTTGCCAGCTGAACGTTGGTAATAAGCGGAATACCGTGGTCAGTTGCGAGCCTTCGAATAAAGTACCCATCGGTCTGCTCCTCTCCGCGAGAATGTGTCGGAATGTTGATAACCAAGTCGACCCTCTTTTTTTCCAGATAATCTCGTATATTTGGATCTCGAGGCTCCGATACTTTATTGAGCATGGCAGAAGGAATATTACGAGACTCCAAGAATTCATGTGTTCTTTTGGTGGCAAAGAATTTAAATCCTCTTTCATGTAAGGCCTGAATGGAACTGAGCATATCTATCTTGTCTTCCAGACGGCCAATGGTAACGAGAATATTCTTTTTAGGAACTGTAAATCCAACTGCCATCAGAGCTGTGAGCAATGCTTGCTCTGCATTATGTCCGAAGCAGGCAACTTCTCCGGTACTTGCCATTTCTACACCAAGACGGGGGTCTGCTCCTTTAAGTCGACTAAAACTAAACTGAGCAGCCTTTACACCGACGTGGTCAAGATCCAGTGTTTGGTATCGCCCTTTTGTCGAAGCCTTTCCGATGAGTGCTTGCGTTGCAAGAGTGATAAAGTTTTCTCCTGTCACCTTGCTGGCAAAGGGGAAGCTGCGACTGGCACGTAAATTACATTCGATAACTTTGAGTCGGTTGTTCTTTGCGAGGAATTGAATGTTATAGGGCCCGGATATTTGTAGTGCTTTACCGATAGCTTTTGCAGTAGCTTTTACTCTGCGGAGCGTTTCTAAGTTCACGCGTTGAGGTGGAAGTACAATAGTCGCATCACCGGAGTGCACTCCCGCATTTTCGACGTGCTCAGAAATAGCATAGATCAGCAGCTCTCCATTTTGTGCTACTCCATCAAACTCAATTTCTTTTGCTCCCTGTTCAAATTTCGAAACAACAATAGGCGCCTCTTTATTAATAAATGCAGATTGACCTACATAGGCAGACAAGTCTTCATCGGAATGCACCACTGCCATGGATGCTCCAGAGAGAACATAACTTGGACGAACAATAACTGGATAGCCAACTTCTTCAGAAAACTTTCGTGCCTCGGAGAGCTCTGTAAATTCACGCCACTCGGGTTGATCGATATCGAGTTCATCAAGCATCGTACTAAACTTGTGTCGGTCTTCTGCGTTGTCGATATTTTCTGGTGCAGTTCCGAGAATGGGAACATCAGCCGCTGCAAGACGTGGAGCTAATGAGTTTGGAATTTGTCCACCCATAGAGACCACGATACCGCTTGCAGCAAGCAGGTCATAAACATCACGTACACGTTCTTCACTCAGCTCGTCAAAGAACAGTGCATCACACTCATCGTAATCTGTACTGACAGTCTCTGGATTACTATTGATCATAGCAACGTCATAGCCTTGCTTTTGCAATTCATGAGCAGCTTGCACACAGCACCAGTCAAATTCTACGGATGAACCAATCGAATAGGGCCCCCCTCCCAGTACAAGTACACGATCTTTTTGCTCTTCAAACGTAATGTCATGCTCCTGTCCATGATAGGTGAGGTAGAGGTAATTTGTTTTTGCAGGGAATTCTCCTGCCAGGGTATCAACCTGCTTTACTACAGGCTCGATGCCAAGAGATTTGCGTAGACTCCGTACAGACTCTGTTTCGTTCTCTGTAATCTTTCCAATTGCACTGTCGCTGAATCCGGCTTTCTTCGCTTTACGCATCAAAGGCTCAGAGAGCTCATCCTCTTCTGCAAGGTCTTTGGTAATAGATGCACAATCATGAATGCGGTTGAGGAACCATAAATCCACACCGGTTCCAATATTGATTTGCTCTGGAGTCCATGCACCTTTAAGTGCTTCTGCAATAGCAAAGATTCTTCGCGGAGTTGGCTTTTTTACTTCGGCGTCCAAGTCTTCAAATTCCATTGGAACAGGGTAGAGCCCAACAGCACCGATATTGAGCATACGCATGGCTTTCTGTAGGGCTTCTTCGAATGTCCTGCCCAATGCCATTACTTCTCCTACAGATTTCATTTCTGATGTAACCTTGTCGGAGACAAAGCGAAATTTCTGCAAATCCCAGCGGGGGACTTTGACTGCAATGTAGTCGAGAGAAGGTTCGAAGTCCGCACTCGTTACTTGGGTAATCGCATTACGAAGTTCCGGAAGACTGTAACCAAGTGCAAGCTTTGCAGCGATAAATGCTAGTGGATACCCTGTTGCCTTGGAGGCAAGAGCAGAGCTTCTACTCAGGCGAGCATTCACTTCGATGACACGATATTTTCGCGACTTCGGATCGAGTGCATATTGAATATTGCACTCTCCAACAATTTTCAAATGACGTATCACTGTAAGAGCAATTGATCGCAGCATCTGATACTCGTGATTATCCAGTGTCTGACTAGGAGCAACTACTATGGATTCACCGGTGTGAATACCTAGAGGGTCGACATTCTCCATGTTACATACGGTGATGCAGTTATCGTATGCATCGCGAACGACTTCATATTCTATTTCTTTCCATCCTGTTAAGTCTTCCTCTACAAGAACTTGCGGCGACTCTACAAATGCTACTTTGCAAATATCGGTCAACTCCTTTTCGTTCATAGCTCTTCCACTTCCCTTACCACCAAGCGCAAATGCCGCACGGATAATTACGGGATAGCCAATGTCTAACCCTGCCTTCAAAGCTTCTTCGAGAGATTCACATGCGTGACTTTTGGGAACATCAATATCGATAGATTTCAACTCAGCATTAAATACGGCACGATCTTCTGTCTTATTAATACTTTCCACACTTGTACCAAGAACACGCACGTTGTACTTTTCGAGCACGCCGGATTCATCCAATGCAACACCACAGTTGAGTGCGGTTTGTCCTCCAAATGAAAGGGCAATGGCATCAGGCTTTTCTTTTTCGATAATGCGCTCAACAAAATGTGGAGTGACAGGTTCGAAGTACACACTATCTGCAAGTCCCCAACTTGTTTGATTCGTTGCGATATTCGGATTGATTAGTACAACGCGTTTGCCTTCTTCTTTAAATGCTTTGATTGCCTGGCTTCCGGAATAGTCGAATTCTCCGGCTTCACCAATCTTTAGTGCACCGGAGCCAAGGAGTAAAATAGTCTTAATGTCCTCCAAACTTTTGGAAAAAGCCTCTCCTTCCCCGGCATGGGGACAAGGAGTGCCCTTGGTCTCATCTGCGATCATGTTCCGATGGAGACTACAGGGTCAGACATTTAAGGGCAAGGTGATTCTTTCAATTGTCCTATTTTACGCATTTTGATACCATACACTCCATGTACCGTATCGCATGGATCACCGCTCTTCTTCTAGTTCCTACTGCCTTGGCAGGGGAGTGGGATAAGCTCTCAAATGATCTTGAGCTTTTTGAGCAGGTTATAGGTTCAGATGAAGGAGATATCAATCAGCAGCAACGTGACGCAGTAGTCGAAGATAGCCCAGAACTCTTCCCAGTCTTAGAAGGGGAGGAAGAAGAGGTAGAAGAAGTTGAGGATGAAGCTGAGTTTGCGACAATCACAGTAGATGGAGTAGAGGTTGAACTGAAGGATGTGCCTTTGGAAGAGTGGTTTGCACAGTACATAGTCGATGCTGCGCAGATGAATCTTGTCTCAGGTTACGCAGATGCTGAGGGTAATCCGACAGGGGAGTTTGGCCCTGCGGACTTTGTCACCATAGAGCAACTGGCAAAGATGGCAGTGATAGCAGCAGGTATTGACCTCTATAACTGTGGAGATTCTCTAAAGAATTCTTCTGCACGAGGAAGGTGGTCTCAAAAGTATGTGCAGTGCGCAGAATATAATCGTTGGATTATCTTTAGTGATGGGATTGTAGACCCTTCGCGACCCGCAGATCGTGCGGAAGTAGTAGTGACAGTAATACAGGCATTCTCTGCTCGCGTTTCGCCGGTATCTGGAACAGTGTTCGAAGATGTCACGCGCGCAACTCCCTACGGGAATGCAGTAGAAACTGCAGCAGGGGATGGAGTGGTCTCCGGATATAGTGGTAGCAACGGAAACCCGACAGGATACTTTGGCCCTGGAGATCCGGTCAATCGTGCAGAGACGGCGAAGATTTTTTCACTCGCTTCGCAAACCTACGGTAAGCGCTAAACGTGGTGCCTATTTCCGTGCCTCAGATGCCTGTCTAGATGTTCACCCTTAAGGTGCTTCGAGGAGAGTTGAATGATGATGGATCCTAGAATTATAAAGAGTCCACCTACCATGTGGTACCAGTACACTCCTTCCCCCAGATACACATGAGCAAAGGCAAGGCTTCCTACACTGATGAGTGGAAGGAATAGCGATACGGTATGCGCACTCATACGCTCCATAGATTCGTAGAAACTGAAGAGGTACATAAAGCGAGAGAGGAACCCGTATCCAATAAGCGCTCCAAAGAGGGCCAGAGGGAATGTTGTTATTTCTTCGACAATTGGTAACTGTACAATTGGTGCAACCAGTACAAAGAACGTCACAGCCATAAGGCCACGGCTAAATAGTACAACTTCTGGGTGAAGCTTCGAGAGCTTTTGCTTAAAGACAGCATTACCGATTGCATAGCTCAATGCACCACCAATGATCAAAAGGTCTCCCGGCGCAATGCTCATAGGCCCGGTGAACCCCCTGAGGGCTACGATGCTAATACCAAAGAACATACTCAGAAGTGCAAGGATTTCAGCGCGTCGAATTTTTTCTCTTAAGAATATCCCCGCATAGATAAACAGGAAGAAGCTTGAACTTCTTAGGAAGAGCTCTGCATTCACCGCATCTGCGACATGCAAACCTGTAAAAATAAGAAGAGGTGCAATTATACTATTGGTGATTCCAATAGATATGAGAGGTGCTATGTGCTTCTTTTTTATAGCTAGGAGTTCTTCTAATAGAGGGAGAAATCCAAATGATAGTATGGTAAATATCAAAACGATAGATTCTGAAAGCAGCAGTAGAGTCAGTGGTGAGAGACTCGTACCTAAAACCTTTGCAAAGGGAGTGGATGTTGACCCTGCAATTATGGCGATTGCCAGAGATATCCAACCTACAGTTGTAGATCTGACCTTTTGTTTAGCCCCGAAAAATGGCAAAGAGAAGTTTTTTGTGTACATATTTCTAATATTTATTATACCATAATATATACATATTGGCTATACCTCAAAATGCAGTAAATTAACTGAGAAATGAAGATATTGCTATTTGTGACAGCGTGTTAACACGCAACTACAATCGACGGGGGATTAGCGTGTATGCAAGTGAGAGAGCCAGCAGAGAGGCAGGAAGCAGTATTTGACGATCAAATGACTGACCGACGATGAGGTACTCCGTATTGGATGTCAGAAGATACACTCCCATATACCCACCCATTGCAATCAGACCCCATAAGAGTGTGATTAGATATTTTCGATCAATTGTTATCGAGTTCTTACGAATTCCGAGGAGTGTTAATGCAAGAATGCTCAAAAGCCCATACCAGTAGATTCCAAATGATCCTGTGACAAACAGAGCCCGACTAAAGGCGCTCACAGCTTCTACGTTGAAAACGAATTCCGTATCACCTGCTCCATGTGGTGTTAGTGACAAGCCTTTAAGTGCAGCAAATGCCGGCCATGTCAGAGATAGCATAATGCTGAATCCAACTGGGTAGCGTAATCTACTTATAGATCCTTCGTAGCGAATCAACGCAATTGCCATCATAATAATCCACGGTATGTAGCAGAAGAAGAGTCCATCAGACTTTGTCCACACACACGCTGCAAGGAATAATCCCGAAAGAAAAAGAAGCCGAGTATCATCCGATTTACGAAATCCAATAAATGTAGAGAGCGAAACAAGAGCAAACCCAATGAGTGTGATGTCTGCATACGATTGTCCCGCATGCAATGTCATCAATGGAATTCCAATAATCAATGCAGTTATGAGTAGCGCATACGAACCTCCTCGGCGCGAAAGCATCTGAAAGATTGCACCGAAACACGCGAGCATTAATAGGAGATGAATCCCATTTGCATTTTTATCGCTCCAATTAGGGCTAAACTGGTTAGAGCTAATTTGAAGCGCATGATAAAGGAAAGGATAGTGTGGCTTACTTACCAATTCAGACTGTGTATCAAATACCATCTCAGCCCTGTAGTAAGATACTTTCGATCGCATGTTCCAGTTGGTTGTACTGTCGTAGTGAAAGGTAGGAAGCAGTGTGTGTGATACTGCGTACAACAGAGAAGCCGCAACTATGAATCCAGAAAGCACAGCAACCATCCGTGGTACTTTTATAGGTGAACCCTCAACAACAGCATCAGGACTTTTACTCTTCATTAAGGGCTGAACTGAAATTAGTAGTAGCAGAGTTGCCACCAAATTTGCAGCAATGATACTTATCGCATGCAGTTCGATTCCTATCAAGGTTATTATCACTATGGCAAAAAGATTTATAAGCGCTCCAAGTGGTAGCCCAAGAAATATTTCTAGTAATGATCCATAAGACTTCCTGAGAAGCCGATGTGCAACTAGCCATCCTTCCGCCGTCAAAAGTAGTGTTATCAGTATCATATATTGCGTAGGTATAGGGCTGAACCGTCTTTATACTCTTCCATCAAAGTCACAGAGAATTGGTCTTCGCCACATCGAAGCCTCTCACCATCAATCGACCAATCCGTAGATTTGTGTACGACGATATGTGAAGGATCTTGATTGGAGATCAATCCGGGATATGTGTGATATTGCAAAAGTTTCACGGCATAGGTTGTTCCTGAGTGACAGAGATAAATTCTCTGTGCCTCTTCTTCACGCAAGCGCTCAGCAATGCTCGGCAGAGCACCCGCTGTTGCATAAGTTCCATTACCCATCCATTCTCCTACGTGCTTCCAGCTGTAGCGAAGGGCATCCACAGAAAAGCGTGCATGGGAAATAAGCACAATCACCACAATAAGTGGAATAATCAGATTACGGTTCTTTTTAAGGATTAGTAATACAACGATCAATACCATCAGTAGCCCAACGATTGGTACCAGTGGAATACTCAGGATGCTGTACCCCGGAAGTCTATGATAGGACGCAGGAGAATATGGTTGTGTATTGATTAAGTGATTCAGAGCTGCAGAGATGATTGATCCAATGGATGCTGCTTCAAACGTAACATCATGAAATTCAGCACCAGCTGGGGCACTACTAAAGAAGTAGAGTCTGTATCTCCTGATACCTGTACTCCAACCCGGACTCTGTGTCAGATCTACGGTTGCTTCTTGCATAGTGCCTGCTGGAAGCACTGTTCGAAGAGTTTCGAAGGTATCAAAGGATCCATCAGTTTCTTGAAACATCACAAACACAGAGAGCGGCTCTATGGTTGAGTATGAAAGCTTCATCAAAGATCCTTTTCCTTTAAGATCTGCCTTTGCATGAGATGCAGCACTCGAGACAATCTCCTCTATTGCAATATCTTCTCCAAGCAGTTGCACAGGGACCTCACCTGCGAAAGTGTGAGGAACTAATAGAAATATCAGACTTACGATAAACTGCATAATATTAGTGTAGCGGATTGAGCTCTTTATGAAAGATTAGGGTATAATCAAATCATGCCGCAGTGGTGGAATGGTAGACACTAGGGACTTAAAATCCCTTGGGCCCTAGGCCCGTACTGGTTCGAGTCCAGTCTGCGGCACCAATTCTAAATTGGCAGTGCAGATGGCAGTGGCCCAACGGCTGTTCGTATCTCACGTTCACCAACCTGCAGAGCAATCCCTGTTGTAGGATCTACTTCCTGCGCTGTAAGAATAAGTCTGCGTAAGGTGGTTCCTACAGGAGTACAGGTCATCAGTGTTGCCATGCGCCTATTTGTAGGCTGATCGAGAACATCAACATTACTCGGTTTTACTTCTTTCTTGCCGCTTACAAGGTATCGGTGTTTATCTCCACCGTAGTATACCCAGTATTCATCACCGACATTCAACTCATGGAGTCTGGCAAATACTGTCTTAAAATTACCCTCTGCCCATGGGTAGTAGGAGCTATGTCCTGTAACAAAGAAGTTTCCTGCTTGTCCAGGTCGTGCAGTACCTGGGTAGTGCACTACACCAGCTGTGAGAGCAGTTTGAATATCTTCTTCTACACCTTCCCAGTCCTCTTTGAGCAGTGAGCTATACGATGGTGTCACCAATGGGATATTTAAGCCCAGTCTAGGAATAATTATGCGGTTTTCCGGAGGACCTACTGTCGGAAGATAGCTCAGCAAATCCCCTTCTTCGCGTCCGGCGACTGCAAGCATGGGACTCCTGAGAAGTTTTTCCCGTAGAGCATTATCTACTCCAGAGACATTATCATTGAGTGAAGATACTCTCTCCACAGGGTCAAGATACGGTGAAATAATCTGAAAGAAGCTTTGGTAGTTTAGCGAGACAAACAGCGCCACAAAGATTGTTGCAAATGTTCCACCGAAGCGTATGACGTCAGCGGCAAACAGAGAGCCTCGGCTATATTCCTTTGCGGGCTTATTTTTTCGCGTGACCCAAACAGGTTGTGCGAGGAAACCCCAGATACCATCTGCCCCTTTACCAAAGAGCCTTTTGAAATCTTTGACATGAAACCGAAATCCCCGGTAGCTGTGGATGTATTGACTCTTTCCTTCACCAACAATTTCTTTGGTTGTTCCTATCAAGCTTCCACGAACACCTTTTAATACAGAGATCACTTGTTCAAAACGCGCGGATGCATTCACTGTTTTACGTGCTTCTTTTACTACCTCATCATTCTCTGTAACTTCCCATTCGGCAGATTGCTTCATTATGGGTTGCTTACGGGAAACTCTTGGACTGATATGAATATGGCCCTCATCGTCCACATGAGCCTTGTGGTCGTCTTCATCATCGTGCCAGTCTTGGTGCGAATGTAGAGGAATCCTCTTATTATAGCAGAAAATGACAGTTTATTACAGTCTTAGGATCGTTATTCTACCATAGTTTTCTAATCCTGCATCCTTTCTGTAATCACTCCACCACCGGCAATTTCCTCACCGCGATACAGTACGATCGACTGTCCGGTAGCTATACCTCTTAAGCCCTTACTAAAGCGAAAATGTAATGATTTACCATCGTGATTCATTACCCCATTATGCCTTTCACCAATGGAGTGAATGCGTGCCTGAAGTTTCTGAGGTTCGTTTTTTGGCGGTACCCACGATATCCAATTGAGATCAGAAGCGTAAAGATCCTTTTTAAGATCAGCCCCATTTGGAGCCACATATACCGTATTGCTATCTACTTCTTTTCGAACCACATGAAGAGGAATTTTTAAGCCCCCAACGCCGAGCCCCTTTCGTTGACCTATTGTATAAAATGGAAGCCCCTTGTGCTGCCCAACTACTGTTTCATCTTCGAGTTTGATGTCACCGGGAGCAGAGTCTGTGATATACCGTTTGAGGAACTCTTCAGGTTCTTTTTCTGGGAAAAAACACAAATCTTGACTCTCTTGATAGTGGATTTCATCGAACGGAACGCCATACTTTTTTGCAAGTGCAAAGACTTCAGATTTCTCTAACCCGCTGAGTGGAAACAGTACCTTGCTTAGTTGGCTCTGATTTAATCCATATAAATAATAACTTTGATCCTTAGAGGCATCCATTGCCTCAAGTAACGTGTACGAAATAGTTCCATTGGACTTCTTTTCTTCTTTGATACGAGCGTAGTGACCTGATGCGAGTTTTTCGCAGTTCAGTTTTTCTGCAAAATCCAAAAGCTTTCCAAACTTCAAGGTTCGATTGCATCCGACGCAGGGGTTTGGTGTTTCACCTTTTCGATACCCTTCCAAAAATGGGTCAACGACATTTTTCTTAAATTCTTCCTCTAGATCGAGTATATGCAGAGGGATATCCAGATCTTTTGCAACTTGATTCGCACGAGCAATAGTTTGTGCATTGCAGCACTTGCTGGGCAGGATTTGAGCCATTGGAGGAGCTAGTGGATCTGACCAAAGCGTGAAGCGCACGCCTATAACTTCATGACCTTGCTCTTTGAGCATATGGGCAACAACTGAAGAGTCTATTCCCCCGGACATGGCTACAAGTATTTTCATGGCGATATTGTACGGTTCTCACCTTTAAAATCACTCAAAAAGGCGCTAGAGTATTGGTCGATGAAGAAACTTCTTTCTAAAATCTTCGGTAAAAGCTCTGATCAACTCCATTTCTCCTACGAAGAGAAGAAGTACACTTTAGGCGTAAAAGTCCTTGTGGCGCTTTTGACGCTTATTATTTTGATGCTCTCAGAACGTGCTATTGCAGATTTGAAGGATGGAATACCAAGAATCCAATATCCAAATTACTACGATTTGCAGGAAAACAGAGATGTGCAAAATTATCGTAATAATGTATTGAGACCCCTTTACCAGAAGAAAAGTGATCTCGAAAACAGAAATCGCCAAGTACGATCGGAGTACGATACGAGTCTTCTTGAAAAAATCGCAGATGAAAATACTCGTCTCTACGGGGATCAAGGCGTTGTACGAGAAGACTTTAGTAATACACAAGAGCAGTTGCACACGGTAGAAGAAGGCATAGAGAAGGCTGAAGATGAGCTGGAGAGATTGCAGGTTCTCGCTCACCAAGCAGAAGCACCTCTGCGCAATGAATACCGATCTCGAGTTCGTATTCGTCAACTAAAAGTTTTCCTTTGGGAAGCACTATTCTGGATTCCATTCTTCTTTATCACATTATGGTGGTACAGCAGAACAAAGCGAAAAGATTCTCGCTGGGAAATTATTTCTATTGCAGCTCTTATTGCCTCTAGCATTATCAGCTTGCAATCATTCTGTGTGTTCTTGTGGAGTTGGATTCCACGAGAACTTCTCGAGAAGCTTTGGGAAATACTCCAAACCACTCTTTTGACACGCATTGTTGGATATTATCTAATGATGGCAGTCATTATTCTTCTCCTTGGAGGGCTCATAGTTTCTGTTCACCGAAGAGCGACGGATCCTGTTCGTGGAGGAAAGAAGAAGATTCGCTCTAAGCAATGTCCAGCCTGTAGTTATCCTCTAGAGATCAGTGGTGATTTCTGTGGCGGCTGTGGAAAACAGTTACAAGAAAAATGCACCTCTTGTGGCAAACAGACTTATACATGGGCAGCAGTCTGTGAGCACTGTGGCAAGAAGAGTACAACAAACAACTAACGCACTATGATTGAGAAACTCCGTACTCTTGCGGCTGAATACGATGCTTTGCAATCACAAATGATGGAACCTGAAGTGCTGAGTGATCCAAAACAGATTGCAAAAATCGGGAAACGCATGAAAGACTTAGAGCCTCTACTTGGAATGATCAAAGAGTATGATGCTGCAAAGGAAGCCATCAAGTTTGCGGAAGAAGCAGGTGATGACCCTGAGATGAAAGCCATGGCAGAAGAAGAAGCTGATATCGCTCGAAAGCGTATCCCAAAACTCGAAGAAGAGATGAAACTCTACCTCATTCCGAAAGATCCAGATGATGATAGATCTGTTATATTAGAAATACGAGCAGGAACAGGTGGAGATGAGGCGGCACTCTTTGCAGGAGAACTCTTGCGTATGTACCTGCGTTTCGCAGAAGAACAGAACTGGAAAACTGAACTTATGGACAAAAAAGATGCAGAGAGCGGGGGAGTAAAAGAGGCTGTATGTAAGATTGATGGTATCGGTGCGTATGGAATGATGAAGTTTGAGTCTGGAGTACACCGCGTACAGCGCATCCCAGCAACAGAAAACAAAGGACGTGTACACACTTCTGCAGCATCTGTCGCCATCCTTCCAGAGGCAGAAGAAGTTGATATTGATATCAAAGAAGAAGACCTTCGCGTAGATATTTTTAGGTCTAGTGGCCCCGGTGGACAGTCGGTGAACACCACAGATTCTGCAGTCCGTCTTACGTACATTCCATTAGATATCACCGTTTCCTGTCAGGATGAAAAGTCGCAGCTCAAAAACAAGAACAAGGCGATGGGAATCTTACGATCACGTTTATATGCAGCAGAGCAGGAGAGACTTGCAAAAGAGCGTGGTGATATGCGCTTGGGCCAAATTGGTTCTGGGGATAGATCAGAAAAAATTCGTACGTATAACTACCCCCAAGATAGGGTGACCGATCACCGCATAGGACAGAACTTCAATAACCTTCCCGGAATTATGGAGGGCGATATCTTCCAAATTATCGAAGCACTCCTGCAGCAAGATCAACTGGATAAATTAGCTTCTGTTGGGGCTTAAGCTGAGTAGGAATTGAAAATTTCAGCGTGAAATGCTATACTATAGCAGTACTTCCAACACAAATATGAAACGCAGTCATACCTCACTTCAGACGAGTCTTAGTCTGTTCGTTATTGCCGGCCTCTTTGGATTTTCCATTGCAATGGTCAAGCCAATTCTCATGCCAAATTATGATGCCTCACTTATTGTAGGTCAGATGGCTGACCCAAATGAAGGATCACTAGAAGCTGGAAGACCTCCTCTACCATGGGCTGAACTTTGTTATGAACATCACATAGGTAGCTCATTAACTAGATTGGAAATAGATGCTATGCATACAAAAGTAAATGAGTGTCTTGATGATTTACAATGGAAGTGTGAACAAGAGGATTATGGTCAGGCAACACGTAATGGTCGTATAGAAAGTACTGATATGCTCTTTACTCATTGGCTGAACCCATTTTATCACGTGTTCTACGTAACTGTAGAGGAATCACTCACCTGTGATATACATCCTGCAAATCGAAGTGGGCAAAATTCTCAGGGAACAATGGATGAATATGACGATCCGGGTAGTGGTTACGAGGGGTACTAAGCAATATCCTTCTTCTCTGTTCCAAGGACATCTTCTATAGGGTGCTCTTTTGATGGGCTACCAAGCTCTGATGCGACGCGTACTTCCGGTAGCATTTTTAGGAATGGCATTGGCAAGAAGCTACTGAGGATGGCAATCCAGAGGACTTTATCGAGTCCACTATAATTGGCAGCAGCGTCACCGATAGCCTGATGTACATCAAAAGTATTGAGCAACCATGCACCACCAAGGTCAGACAGAGCCAAACCAATATTCATAATAGATGCGAGGACAGCAAACATAGTAGCTTCTATACCCTTAGGACAAAGACGTGCCGCAAGGACTAAGAGAGGCAGGAATGCGATCTCCGAAAGGGGTGCTGATATAAAGGTATCTGCTAAAGCAAAGAAGCGTGGACTCATTCCCACGTACTCATACCATCCGTACACAAGCCCGATCGTTGGCATGCTTAAGACGACGCTTGCAATAATGATCCAGAAGAAGAGCTTTCGTAGACTGACATTGAGGAGGAACTTTCGGAAGGCAAGTATGCCTACAATGCTCATCCCATGAGAGATCATACTAAGACGTCCAAAGAACTCTGCATCAAATCCAAGTTCATCAATCATAAAATAGGAAAGTCCACCACCACTACTAGGAGTTGCCCTCCATATAAAGATGAAAAGAATTGCCCAGAGAAGATCACGTGTAATAGCAGATTTAAACTTTCTCCATGTTTCCTTGATCGAAAATGTTACGACATCGGTTACTTCTTCGGTGATGATAAGTGCAAGCCCACTGGTAAGAAGGGGAAGTGTTCCAGTAATAAAGAAGACGTTTCTTGGCCCAATGGCTTCAACCAATATTCCTGCAAGATAGGCTACAGATAGGGCTCCAATCATTATTGATGCTCTACAAATACTTTGAAGTTTTCCGGCAACTTTCTGGTCTCTACTTTTCTCTGCAACTATTCCATCCACAATAACATCAGCTAATGCAAATCCCATTCCAGAAATAAAGAGAGCAATCATCACTGCACTAAATGAGTTTACCCACGTTGCCATAGAGAAATATCCTGCAGCCCCCATAAGTCCTGCAAGAAAGAGATAGGGCTTCCTGCGCCATCCCCAAATAGGTTTTCTATCAGAAAAAAATCCGTACAATGGTTTGATGCTCCAGGGAATAATAGCGATTGATCCTAAAATAGAAACTTGTGCAGGGCTTAGCATCAAATCGTCCTTGTAGTAAAAGGTAGTTGCCACAGAAGCAATACCTGTCGCTCCGGCTATAAAATAGACGAAGGGGATTAGTATTCTTGAATAGTCTCGTTGCATTGCTCTGCAGTGTAGACCATAACCTACATCATTTTCTATGCGGATTGAGCATTATGTTCGGAGCTTACGCCTCCGTCGAGAATTCTCCGAAGAGATAAATCTACTTTATCAGCAGCATCTTCTCCATAATCCATTAGATTTAATGCTCCTACCCTTGGGTCTCCAATTGCTTTTAGATCCCCCGTTACAAAAATAGCGTGACGCTCCCGTACATCTGCAATGGCAATTTTCAAAGCTCTGCGTGTCGTATCATCTTCGATGAGTTCAGCACACTTCTCAGGGTTATGTGCCACTGTTTCCAGAACACGAATGCATCTATCAAGCAGTGTACGATTCGATCCTGAGGTCCAGCTTGTTCCCATTATCCCTGAAATAGCATCCCAGGCATTTCCAGCAAGAGATGCGGGAGTGGCACCATCGTTGAGACTCACAGCAACTTCTACTCCTGCAGTACGACTGACATCTGCACGCACTGTAGCATCATCAGGCCTTTCTGATTTAATGGATCCAAGCTTCCCTTTAAGATGTCTGATCAGCGCATCCTTTTCTTGGTCGGCTTGTGATGGTTGAGATCTCATAGTAGAGAATATTATACTAAATTCGAACTGTTTGCATCAAATCAATACGTTTATCAATTACGGCCTGAGTACCAATGTCTGTTCTAAATCGCACAGGCCCTTCAACCTTCTCACATAGGCTTTGGGCTATAGATTCTGCTTCTGCGATACTGTCTCCGATACCGACGATTCCTGCAGTTCTCGATCCCCCAAGGAGCAATGATCCATCATCGCTTTCAGAGATATCCCCAAGATAGATACGAGCGTTTGGTCCTGTGTCGGGAAGGGTAAGAGATTCACCACTGTTTCCTTTGCTCTCGGGATAACTCTCTGGCGTGATGTATTTGCAGACAGTAGCTTTTTTTGCAAATGAAACCATATCCTCACTCAATTCCTCATTTATGATTCCTAGACATATATCCACAAAGTCAGATTCAAGAAGTGGGAGAATATTTAGTGCTTCAGGATCTCCAAACCGTGCATTGTATTCAATAAGCTGAATTCCCTTTTTGGTTGCAATAAATCCTCCATACAAAATTCCTTTAAAGGGCTCATTGCATTCTGTTGAGAGAGCCTGCGCTGTTTGCTGGTTGAGCCTTTTTGCAGCCTCCAGATCAGTGTCACTTAAAAACGGCAGACTGTGATTGCTATCTGAGTAAGTCCCCATGCCACCGGTATTTGGCCCTGTGTCTCCTTCGAATGCGCGCTTGTGATCTTGTACCGCAGGCATATCAACTACCTGTTCTCCGGAGACAAAGCTCAGCAAACTAAACTCAACACCTATAAGCTTTTCTTCGATAACGACACGACCACATTCCTCTATGCATTCAATAGCATACGCAACTCCCTCATCAATCGAATGCAAATGCTCGCCACTTACCTTCACACCTTTTCCACCTTTGAGTGCGTCGTATTTTATGACGTAGTTCCCTTCAAGCTCGTCTAAATATTCATGTATATCAGATGTATTACTTTTTGATATACATCGAAACATTGGAGAGGCATCAATATGATGATTATGCAGAAGTTCTCGAGCAAAACTTTTGCTGGATTCAATCTGAGCAAGTTTCTTTCGTGGGGCAACTGACTGAATACCAATCTCTTCTAATGCATCGGTAAGACCTGCTCCGATAGGATCATCAGGTGCGACAAATGCAAAGTCCGGTTGTACCTTCTTGGCAATAGCAAGCACTGTATCAAAATCCATCAGATCTGCCACAAATTGCTTGGAGGCAAGTGCTGCTATACCGGGATTTTTTGCAGGAACAACAGAAATAATCTCTGGTTTCTGCGGGCTACGAGCAAGTGCATCGGCGATAGCATGACCGCGAGCCGCAAGAGAGGTGAGAAGGATTTTCATTACACAAGGCTCATAGTCTTACTACCGTCTCCGTCATCTTCATCTGGTTTTTTGTTTCCTTTGGTTCTGGAAGTATTGCGACTACAACCAAGCTCTTTCAGTAGTTTTGGAGTAATTTCTGGCGTTGGATACTTCTTCGTAAAACATCCTTCAGAGAAGCCTTTAATATTCTTATTTCCGTACTGAATGGCTTTGTGCATATCCTCAATCTTGCTGTAAAACAGTCCATCCGCACCAATATATTTTCGAATCTCTTCAATGCTTTTGGTCCCTGCTATAAGTTCTGTCTCTGTTGGCAGATCTATCCCATAAGGATCTGGCCCAATAATTGGCGGTGATGCAGATGCAAAATACACGTTCTTCGCCCCTGCTTCTCGTACGAGCTCTATGATCTTCTTGCTGGTGTTTCCGCGTACAATCGAGTCATCAACAAGCAAAACGTTTTTTCCTTTAAATTCCAACTCTATGGGGTGTAGTTTAAATTTGAGACTGCGCTTACGTATTTTTTGCCCTGGCATAATAAATGTTCGGCCGATGTATCTGTTCTTTACAAATCCTTCTCGGTACCTTGCTTTTACTTTATCAGCAAGCCCTGTAGCAGATGCACGACCTGTGTCTGGAATTGGAATGACACTATCAATTTTAATCCCTGCTTCTTTTATTTGTTCTGCGAGGTATTCTCCCATGCGCACACGAGCTTTGTAGACGTTTACACCGTCTAAAGTAGAGTCCGGAGCGGCAAGGTATACCCACTCAAACAAACATGGGAATAATTTTCCTTCCTGTACGATGCGACTGTGGAGCTTATTTTTTTTGTCGATAAAAATTACTTCGCCAGGCTTAACGTCCCGGACATACTCAAACTCGAGTCCATAGAATGCACTGTTTTCGGAAGCGATGATGTACTCCTCCTTCATGCCGTACTTTCGTTTTCCAAGAACAAGCGGACGAATACCATACGGGTCACGAAATCCTACAATACCGTGACCTCCAATAAGTGCTACAGCAGAGTACGCACCTTTGCATTTGCGGAAGACTGTTTTCATGGCACCAAATACATGTTCTGCAGTGAGGTTTTTTGGTTTCTGATTTCCCAAAGCTACTGCAAAAATATTCAGGAGGATTTCGGAGTCTGTAGAGGTATTTAAATGTCTGTAGTGTTTTTCGAGGAGTTCTTTTCCAAGCTCTTTGTAGTTTGTGAGGGTTCCATTATGTGCAAGGGCAATTCCAAAGGGGCTGTTTACAAAGAAGGGCTGAGCCTCAAACTCACTGTTGCAACCAGCTGTCGGATAACGCACATGCCCAATGCCCATTGTACCTGTAAGACGAGCTAGCGATTTTGTATGGAAAACATCACGCACCATTCCGGTTGCCTTCTTGAGGTGGAATTGGTTGTCGTACGTCATTATCCCTGCTGCATCTTGCCCTCGGTGTTGCAGGAGCATAAGCCCGTCATAGAGGTCTTGAATGACGTCCTGGAAGCCGGAAATAGCTAAAATTCCACACATCAGAATGTAGAATGTAGAATGTAGAATGTAGAATTAGATTCAATCAAGATACTAGTTTGGCATGGAGATGCCATTTTACATTTTTCATTATTCATTTTATATCTGTTCAAGCAGGCCTGACGGGAGTTTTCCCGAGAAGCCGAATTTATTGGCGGAAGGTCGTTTTCCACGGAGTCATTCTATAGATTTTTTTCTGAATCGCAAGCGATTATCTAATGGCCATTTGCCGCTCTTTTGCCGTTACACAGTTACGAATAAGGCTAGCGACAGTCATTGGACCCACTCCTCCGGGTACGGGGGAGATGGCAGATACCTTGAGCTTAAGTGCATCAAAATCAGTGTCCCCACACAGTCCGTCATCTGTTGAGTGGATACCAACGTCAACGACAACGGCTCCTTCTTTTACCATATCAGCAGTAATCATCTTTGGTCTTCCAACTGCAGCTATGACGATGTCACCCTTGCGTATCTGGTCTTCCAAATCTTTTGTTTTGCTATGGCAGATAGTTACCGTGGCATTACGATTGAGAAGCATAATGGAAACTGGCTTTCCCACAGTATTACTGCGCCCGACAACGACTGCATGTTTTCCGGCAATCTCGATGTCAAAATGTTCAAGTAGTCTGATAATACCGGATGGTGTTGCAGGTGGCAGATGTTCAAATTCTTTTGAGAGGAATACTTTTCCAAGGTTGTAGGCACCAAATCCATCAATGTCTTTCATGGGGTTAATCGCCTTGATGATATCCGGTGCATGAGATTCCAAATGGGCGGGCAACGGAAGTTGTACGAAGAACCCTGTGACATCTTCGTCGTTATTGAGACCATCAATCACTTCCATCAATTCTTCCAATGATATTCCTTCATCCAGATGCCTATGCTCATGTCGCATACCAACAGTGTCACAGCTTTTTACTTTCTGCTTAATGTAGCTCGCACTAGCAGGATCGTTTCCTACCTGAACAACAACAAGTTTTGGGTCGAGTGTTTCTACGAGGGGCTTGAGAAACTCAAGCAGTGCAGCACTTGCTACTTTGCCGTCGAGGATGAGTGGTGACATGAGTCTAGTGTAAAGTGCTCCTGATACTGGCGCCATACAAAGTTCGCTGTATCGGTTTTACTTCCTGATGTATCAACGAATATGACACTGGGATCTTCTATAGACTTGTAGTTTTCGTAGACCCTGCGTTGGAAATTTTCCATCTCAAACTGATCTCGCTGCTTACGATTTTGCAGCCTTTCCATACATACATCAAACGGAGGAAGAGTAATAAAGGTTAGGTCGGGTTTGGGAAACTTTGCGTTAATATATTCCAGCCACTGCTTATCCACTCCCTGTGCTGCTCCATAGACAATAGTAGATAGGCAGTAGCGATCACAGACGATAGTTTGCCCTTTTCGAAGAGCAGGTTCGATCACTGTACTGACATGATTAGCTCTATCTGCACAGAAAAGTAGCTGCGTTGCGTCAGGAGATGGCATGGTATCTCGGTGGAGCATGGAACGTATCTCTTGACCAATTGGGGATTCTGTGGGCTCTGTTGTCAGCAATACGTTCTGCCCACTTTCGCGCAAATGATCGACCAAAAACGCACATTGGCGCGTTGTACCGGAACCATCAGGGCCGTCGAAAACGATGAATTTTCCACTCATAGAGTTGTCGGAGTATACCACGATTTGGGATCTATCTTCAAAAACACCCTAAATTCTGCTATAATCAGACGATAACCCTAAATTTATGGGCCCGCTTGATTTAATTCGGCATCCGCTGATATTCACCGGCATAACCCTTCCAGAGTTCATACGTTGGTACTTCTGGGAACAGCCAAGTCGTATCTTGCGTGTGTACTTTGCGTACCTTCGCGCATTCGTAGAAATCTTTTCGTTTATCTTTCTTGCGCGGACTCTATTTTCGCCATGGAGACAGATTACAGACCCCTATCAGAAGAGAGGGTTTAATCTCAGTCGATTTTCTCAAACGCTAACACTGAACGTTGTAAGCAGAACCATTGGATTTATCTTTCGATCGGTGACACTGTTCTTTGGTCTCGCTGCAGTTGTAGCACTTACCGTAGGCTTCGCTGCGTTCTATATGGCATGGCTAAGTTTCCCGATTTTCTTTTGGCTAGGACTTTCTTACGTTGTCAGTGCCGCCTTCTAACATGCAAGTTCAATTTGATCCAACGGCAACTCGAGCATTCTCTGCTCGTACACTACGGCGCTTCATCGAAGGTCCGATCGCAATCCTTATCCTCGTCATTTGCATCGGTACTGTTGCCTTCGAAGATTACCGAGAACAAACATGGACACATATCGTTGTTGGTATTCTACTTCTTGGCTTTGCATACATTGTCATCCAGAGATTTATTTCTGATATGTTAGAGAATGATAATCGCAAAGCACTGAGCAAAAAGAATTCCGCATGCCTTCTTACCTACAATGTTTTACACAAGCTGCCTAACAAGGTAAAAACATCGTATGAGCTTCTAGAGGCAGTGACGAAAACTGATCGTGGTAAATTTATTCTGCATGAGATGGGTCTTGATAGAGATCATCTCTTGGAGATTGCTAAGCAAGAGATTGCCCAAGAGAACATTGTTCCTTTTCTCGGAGAAGCTGCTGCGAATATGCAGCGCTTTGGTGTGCGGAAGATGGATGCAGATGTAGTTTTGTATACCTTCTTTCAGCGTAAGGGTGCCCCGGAACAACTTTTGAATTCTCTGGATCTCTCACTTGGTGATATGGAAATGATTGTAAAGTGGGAGGATTACCATGCTGCTGTGTGGCACAAAGATAAGTTGCTCAGCCCTGCAAGTCTGACGAAGACCTTTGGAGGCATGGGGCGAAAGTGGGTAACAGGATTTAACGATGTGTTGGATGGTATCACAGAAGATATCAGTCAAAATATCCTCTACAGAGGAGAGCACAAGGTCACCATTCATCTCGACAAGCTCAAAGATGCGATGCATATTCTTGGTAGATCTAGCCAACATAACATCATCATTACTGGAGACGATGGCTGTGGAAAACAGACATTCGTTGGAAACATCGCCTATCAGCTGCGACTTCAAGAAAGTCAGAAGGGGTATGCCTACACACATGTTCTCAAACTGAAAGCCCAAGATTTGCTTTCAGGTGAGATAGATCCGGATGCAGTGCTCCTGCAGGCTCTCAAGCGGGCTGATAAGCAGGGGCACTATATCTTGGTGATCGAAAATATTGGTCTCTTCCTTGAGTCCGGTGATGCAAAGATTGCTGGAGTTTTGAGTAAGTTTTTGCAGACGAAGAATATCAACATTATCGGTATAGCAGATACCAAGGACTATCACCGATACATCAAGACAAATCCTGCACTGGAATCACAGTTTGAAGTTCTCTCGCTGGATCCTACAAGTTTTGCAGACACAACATCTGTCGTTATGGAGGAGTATTTTAGTATTGAGGATCGTCAGCATACGCATGTCACATACAAAGCAATTAAAGCAATTGTAGAGCTGGCAGATCGTTATGTGACAAAAGGAGCCTTCCCCGGCAAAGCGATAGACCTTCTCTACGATGCTGTCGCCAATGCTAAGGATGCAAAAGCGGAGTTTGTTACCGAAGACAATGTGCGAGAGATGATTTCTCTCCGTGCACACATGGACGTCACAGGTTCCGATGAAAAGAAGAAAGATGTATTGCGTAATCTCGAAGAGGGTATGGCCAAAGAAGTTGTTGGTCAGCGTAGTGCCTTGGCTGCTATCTCCAATGCGCTCAAGCGTGCAAGTGCAGACATCACAAATCGCAAAAAGCCTATTGGCACGTTCCTCTTCTTGGGACCTACAGGTGTTGGTAAAACGCAGACGGCAAAGACTCTTGCAAAGCATTACTTTGGATCTGAGGAAAATATGATTCGTATGGATATGAACGAATATGGAAACGAAGACAGTGTCAGCATGGTGATCGGCTCTACGGATTCTCGCTATCCATCCGAAGGATTCCTCACGCGTGCTGTACAAGACAAACCGTTCTCGCTTATCCTTCTTGATGAGATAGAAAAGGCAGATAAGAAAGTGCTCAATCTCTTCCTGCAGATCTTAGACGAAGGCCACTTAATCGATGGGCAGGGAGTAAAGACAGACTTCCGCAATGCCATCATCATTGCAACATCCAATGCGGGTGCGCAGTTTATAGTAGAATTCCTGAAGAACCACCCAGAGCCCGATCACAATCTGTTCAAAAAAGAGCTTCTTGATGAGCTGATCAAGTCCGGTAAATATTCTCCGGAGTTCCTCAATCGATTTGATGATGTCATTCTCTATCAACCTCTAACAAGGGATGAGACAGTCCGTGTAGCATCTTTGATGATTGGCTCTGTCATCAAAGAGCTCGAAGCTGGTAAAGGTATCGCTATTCAAATTGATGACGATGCAGTCGCAGCGATTGCCGAGAAGGGGCACTCTACGGAATTTGGAGCTCGTGAAATGAAGCGTGCAATTACGGATACTCTAGAGACATACGTCGCAGACTACATGCTCGAAAATGACGTGCAGCGAGGAGCAGTACTCAAGATTACGAGAGGGGATCTTAAGTTATAGATTGATTAAGAATCAACGCAATCAGGATCACCTGCGGAACAGTAACCAGTGGGAGGAAGAAGGCGGTCTTCCAGGACTTTGTAGTTTCTCGAAGCGACAGAATCTCTGTGTAGTCTGTAGCGACTCCGATCATCAGAAACGCAAAGGAGTTACCAACAGCACCGGCACGCGTGAGAAGATCTGCAGCAACAGGGACGGATCCCTCGGAGCAGACTTCGAGAATCGTAGCGACAAGGAGAGTAAGCCCCAAGCCACCAAGTGTTGGACCGAAGAACGTTTGGAACTGATCTGCAGAGACAAAGGTCTGGAGGAGCGCTGCAAGCACCGTTCCAAAGAAGATCCAGCGAAGGATCATCGTAGATCCCAGCAGTCCATCTTTCAGCGTACTGAAAAAAGACATTGGAGTGTAGTGACCATTTTTTGCAGCTTGCCTAAGTGCAGGCCAAAACTTAAATCCTTCAGGAATGTCTGCTTTGTTGGGGTTGCCAGGTAGTACGCCCTTCTTTACCAATCGATCGAAGATCGTCCCAGAAATCAGTGCGATGACAATGGAGAGAAGCAGGAAGGCGATAGTCCATTTGAGTCCAATAAGCGCCCAGAGAATAAGGGTTAGAGAGATGGAGTTCCATGGACTTGCAATGAGGAATGCCATCACCTGACCAAGGCTTGCACCACGTTCATACAATTTCATTCCGACAAGTAATATTCCATGGCTACAGAGATCCAGCATTACTCCTGCACCACAGGCACGCAGAAGCCCGTTGAATGTTCCACCTTTACCAAGGGCTGAAGTAATCAATTCCCTTGGAATACGGTCCATAAATCCAACGAAGAAGATTCCCAGCAGCATTCCCCACCACATTTTATTAATCAACAACACAACGCTCTTATTAAATGTATAGAGAGTGCTAGGGATAAGTTGAAGATTGAGCAAGTGCAGTACATACGCAACGACGATAATTGCTGCAGTAATCATAAGGAGCCAGTCCATCTTTTGTTTTGAGCTTGGGCAGCAGGATCCTTTACTGTTGTTGTGGTGACTGTGATCCATGCTAGCAATCAAAGGCTCCTTCGATGCACGGAGAAATATAATCTGGATCAATCTTCGGAGTACCAGGTTCTGGCCCGGAGATGACGTAATCTTCTACATTCGTATCTTGCCATTCATGTTGGTGGTTCCACATAGTCCAGAAGTAGCGCCATTCGTTCCAGCCAACGCCAAGAGACTTCACGTATATACCATGATCTGCCAGTATCTTTCCTATTTTTCGTCCTGTCATACAAGGGATGCTATAACAGTACGCTATCAGCTGCCTATTGGGATAACGTTCCTCTAAATCACGGAAGCTTCCTACCATTCTGTCTATTTCACCGTATGCAGAGTGATTAGGGTCACTGTACGCAGGGACATTTACCGCTCCAATAATATGTTCTTGCTCGTATTCTTGTTGGCTGCGAAGATCAACAAGAAGAAAGCTAGTATCTCCTTTTGCCATCTTCTTGCGTATACCATGGGGGCTTACCATTACTGCTGTTTCTGCGTTATAGTAATCGTGAATCATGCGCTCTTGTCTACTAGGGAAATGTAGTCCCGTTTCAAAAAACTGTAGAGCAAGAAGTAGAATAATTATTGCGTAGAGTAGCTGGCAGGGGCAGCGGGAACATTTTGTCATATGCGCATCATACCATAGGTGTGGTTAGGAGTTCTTCGACTGTAATTCCCATCAATTTCCGCCAAATCATCAATTTAGACAACTTTGTATTTGGCTACCCAAAGCCAAAAGTGACCCCTTAGAGCCTTGATTTATTCGCAAGGATATGCAAGATGGTAGTCAGGTCAGCACAAATCACCCCAATGTTCACACACGGAGGAAATCGAATGAATACGACCGCTGCTGTAGTACTGGGTTTGGCCATCTACTTCTATACCGGAATCATTAAGTGGTGTGGTTGGAAAGATGCCAAGAAACTTAAAGAAGAAAACAAGAAAAGTTGACCAAGTCTCTTCGGGCCCGAAAGAGACACCAAGAACCCGGTGAACGACATACTGTTCGCCGGGTTTCTGCTATCATAAAGATATGACACCTAAACGAGATGACTCCGTACAACGCTGGCGTCTTGTGCAACTGCTCGTAGCTGTTGTGCTTGCAAACATGAAACCGATACTTTCGAAGGTATTGTACGAACAAGGCTGGACTCCCGTGCAACTCTATTTTGTGATCCTGCTTGTGATGACGATTGTCCTCATGGCGCATGAAATTATCAGTTTAGAAAGAGGGGAGCGATGGGGGATGACAAAAAAAGATATCAAAGGGACGATCTTCTCTACAATCATCGGAGGTGTAATAGGTCCTGTCATGTTTTTTGAAGGACTCAATTACGTAACAGCGACAGAGTCTCTGCTTCTTACCAGTGCGTTGCCACTCTTTGTGGTGCTCTTTTCTGTGTACTTCCTCAAAGAAAAATTCAGCAATCAAATGGCAATGGGAAGTGTGTTCCTTGTTATTGGAATGGTTGTTCTTCTTTGGAAAGATGTGGAGTCACTCAGCTTAAGTACAGGAGCATTCTTGATGATTGGCTCTTCGATGTTCTCGGCTCTCACGACTATCGTTCACAAAAAGTACATCAAGCATCGTCATCTTGATTCCATCGTAATGGTGCGCTCGTTCTTTAGTATGATTATCGTAGGTGGATACATTCTCCTGCGTGACCCTGCAGGAATGGAGTTCCTCAGCACACCACAAAATGTCTGGGCAGTTCTGGCATTACCACTCCTGAGCTTCCTTGTACCATTCTTTCTCTACTTCCGTGCTCTGCGTAAAGTCAAAGCGATGGATGCTGGTATTATTGCCGCGATGGGTCGTGTGATTGGTATTGTGATGGCGAGCAGTATTCTCGGAGAAGTCCTCACGACAAATCACTTAGCAAGCCTAGGTCTCATTACACTTGGAGTACTCTTTATTAACGTACCACTAACGAAGTGGCGTGTAGTGCCTTCCAGACTGATGGAGCTGGGGCCGCTTAGGAAGTAACTACATCATCCCGCCCATTCCTCCCATACCTCCACCCATTGCAGCAGCAGCAGCAGCGGCTTCGGCAGGATCCGGATCTTTCGGGATTTCGGTGATTGCAGCTTCGAGTGTTAGGAACATCGAAGCAACTGACGCTGCGTACTCAAGAGCACTGCGTGTTACCTTCTTTGGGTCAATAATCATTGCCTTAACAAGATCTTCGTAGGTATCTGTTAAAGCGTTGTATCCCTCATTACCCTTTGTCTTCGATACTTTATCGATAACGACATCACCCTCGACTCCGGCGTTATTTGCGATGTGACGTAGAGGCGCGACCAGGGCTCCTTTTACAATCTCCACTCCAACTGCTTCATCATCATTTGTAGTTTTAATTCCATCCAAAGATGAAAGTGAGCGAACGAGCGCAGTACCTCCACCTGGGAGAATACCTTCTTCAGCAGCAGCCCTAGTTGCGGCAAGTGCATCTTCTACACGGTGCTGCTTTTCTTTCTGTTCTACTTCGGTAGCTGCGCCTACTTTAATAACAGCAACACCTCCGGTGAGCTTGGCCAGACGTTCCATCAGTTTCTCTTTATCAAAGTCACTCTTGGTACTATCGATCTCTGTCTTAATCTGGTTTACACGAAGCTCAACGTCCTCTTTGTTTCCGCTTCCTCCTACAACAGTCGTATTATCTTTAGTGCAGATAACCCGGTCACAGGCACCAAGGTCTTCGACATCTGCATTCTCCAGTTTAAGACCTACTTCTTCTGAGATCACACGGCCTCCTGTAAGAGCGGCAATATCAGAAAGGATAGACTTACGACGATCTCCAAACGCAGGAGCCTTAATAGCAAGAGCAGAGAATGTTCCGCGGAGCTTGTTTACAACGAGTGTAGCCAGTGCTTCTCCTTCAATATTTTCACAGATAATCACAATCTCCTTCTTTCCACTCTGTGCGAGTTTCTCGAGGAGTGGAAGAATCTCCTGAATAGATCCGATCTTTTTATCCGTAATCAAAATAGCAGGACTTTCAAACACCGCTTCCATACGGGAAGTATCTGTAATGAAGTATGGACTGATGTAACCGTTATCAAACTGCATACCCTCTACATATTCCTTTTCGATACCAAAGGTCTGTCCTTTATCAACAGTCACAACACCATCGTTTCCTACTTGGTCGATTACCTCGGCAATCGTATCCCCAATCTCTTCATCTTGAGCAGAGATAGTTGCGACAGCCTTGTACTCCTCTTTACTATCAACATCTTTCTTCATTTTCTCTAGCTCATCTACAACTGCACTGACAGCTTTATCAATACCACGCTTGATAGAGATAGCATTGGCACCACTTTTTACGTGCTTTAGGCCCTCTGTCATTATCGCATGTGCAAGGACAGTTGCAGTTGTTGTTCCATCTCCTGCTGCGTCGTTTGTCTTGGTTGCAGCTTCCTTTACGAGTTGTGCTCCCATGTTCTCGAACCTATCTTCAAGATCAATTTCTTTCGCAACAGTAACACCATCTTTTGTAACGGTTGGTCCGCCGTAGCTTTTCTCTATAAGAACATTGCGACCTTTTGGTCCCATAGTTGATGCCACAGCATCAGTGAGGATCTGGACACCCTTGAGGATTTGATCACGAGCGTCTTTTCCGAAAATAATTTGTTTAGCCATTTGGATAGGGGTTAGGGATTAGTAGTTAGGGATTAGGAAATCTTGGATCTGATTGAATCAGCAGAGAGGAATTTTACTTCTACAGTTGCGCCGCTCTCATCTTTTAGTTCTATCTCTTCTCCTGCGTACTGCCCAAAGACAATACGATCACCTACCTTATACGAAGAAGCATCAACGCCATCTTTATCTTTTCCGCTACCCACTGCATAAATAGTTCCGATAGAAGATTTCTTATCCGAAGCAGTATCAGGAATGATAATTCCAGAGGCAGTGACTTCATCTCTGGTATCAGGAATAACAGCAACATGCCCTGCGGAGGGGTCGAGCTTTACGGAGAGTTTTGGGAGATCTGACATGGTTTCGAAAGGTAAGTAAGAAATTAGCAGTCGAAATTATAGAGTGCTAATCATGATCGTCAAGCAACTAATAGAACATTACTGTTGTTATTTTTTACAACAGGTATTGATAAAAATGGGTATAATTGAGGAGTGCCCAGGTGGCGGAATGGTAGACGCGTGCGCTTCAGAAGCGTATGGGAGTTATCCCGTGGAAGTTCGAGTCTTCTCCTGGGCACCAAATGGTAGACCTGCCTGCCGGCAGGCAGGCGCACACGCTTCAGAAGCGTGTATCTGTATGGATGTGTGAGTTCGACTCTCACCGTCGGCACCATAGTTATCCCGCCTGCCCTTCCGTAGCACGAAGTGCGAAGGAGGGTGGAAGTTCGAGTCTTCCCTGGCCGCCCGTAGCTC
>CEPX01039575.1_pt1 | contig 42759 bp, 38 predicted proteins | sample 361361 | NCBI WGS metagenome assembly CEPX01 (sample SAMEA2619974, study PRJEB7988) | marine metagenome | biome: marine biome (ENVO:00000447); feature: mesopelagic zone (ENVO:00000213) & marine oxygen minimum zone (ENVO:01000065); material: "saline water (ENVO:00002010), including plankton...
AAGTAAATATGCTAATTATCTTACTTGGGACGAGAAACAGAACGCTTTGTATTGTTTTTGAGACTAATACAAAAAAACTGTGCTTACTAACGCGACCTCGGTAACACACGTTGTTTCTCAGCTACTTCTTTTTTGTCTTTCTCTTTCTTTTTTTTCCTTTTCTCCACCTTTTTTAAGTTTTTCTTAAACATTCGGATTTGTCGTATTTTCTTTTTTGCTGTCAATTTTTTCATTTTATTATTTTATCAATTTCTATTTTTTTTATTTTTTTTCTTTGTTCTTTTGTGTTTTTGATGAACTCTCCTAGTTCTTCCGCTTGATATTGATTTCATGCTCTTTCTCCTTTTAACAATTATTTTCCATATATAATTTTAAAATCTTCTTTTTCTGTCGCGAAATAGTGTAACCATATGCTAATATAACTATAAACAGCAAATACAAACATTGCCTTCGATCCTGAAATAATAGCAAAACATAGCCAAACTAACATAGCGATTGTATACATGGCATTTGAATTATTTTCAAAATCAACAATTTGACTACCTAAATAAAATAAAAGTATCGTTCCTCCCAAGTGCCAAATTTGATTTTTGAAGAAAAAAATTAATTTATTATTGTCGTTCAACTATATTACCATCTTTCCAAATACCTTTTTCAACTGTTCCATTGATATATGTAAGAGTTCCTTGTCCATTGAATTTACCATCTTTCCATTCTCCAACGTATTTTTCTCCTCCTGGATATGTATAGGTTCCTTGTCCATTTTCTAAATCATCTTTATATCCTCCAATGTACTCGGCTCCATCCGAAAATGTATAAATTCCCTGTCCCTCTTTTTTGCCCGCCTTATATTCTCCGACATATCTTCTTCCGTCTGCCCATGTCATAGTTCCCTGTCCATCAAATAAACCGTCTTTGTATTTTCCAATATATTTTCTTCCATCTGACCATGTTTCAATTCCTTTCCCGTTTGGATAACCATTTTCCCACCGCCCAACATATTTGGCTCCATCTGATGTTATAAAAGTTCCCTGTCCAGTTGCTGAACCATCTTTAAAATCTCCAACATGCTTAGATCCATCTAACCATGTCATGACTCCTTTTCCACTTGGCAAACCATCTATAAATCTTCCAACAAATTTTGATCCATCTGGATATCTAAGAGATCCTTGTCCATGTCTGATTTTCTTACCATTTTCGAATTCTCCAATATATTTAGTTCCGTCTTCCCATGTTTCGGTTCCTTTCCCGTTTGGCAAACCATCTTTCCATTGTCCAGTATATTTTGATCCATCTGGATGTGTCATAATCCCTTGCCCGTATCTTTTTCCATCTTTAAATTCCCCAACATATTTTCTTCCATTCTCCCATGTTTCGACACCCTTGCAATTTGTCCATTTTTTATAATTACTTCCTTTACATTCGGGCAATGAAGTTTCTGTCCAACCCATGTTACAAAAAAATAAAACCAATAATATATAATAAGACAAGTTTTTCATTTATTTTTTCCGTTTAATTAATTCTCCCATTTTCCAAATACCTTTTTCAATTTTTCCATCAGCAAATGTATAAATGCCTTCTCCGCTTGGCATGCTATCTTCCCATTGTCCGGCATAATTTGAGCCATCTGACATTGTGTAAATTCCCTGCCCGTGTCTCTTGCCATCTTTAAATCCTCCAACGTATTTATTTCCACTGGAATTCGTTAGGGTTCCTTTCCCATTTGGCAAGCCGTCTTTCCACTTCCCAACATATTTTTTTCCATCGACGGAAATATTAGTTCCTTGTCCGTGATATTTGTCATCTTTCCATTCTCCAAAATATTTACTTCCATTAACAGAAGTATGAGTCCCAATACCTTGTCTCTTGCCATCTTTAAATCCTCCAACGTATTTATTTCCACTAGAATCTGTTAGAGTTCCTTTTCCGTTTGGCAAACCATTCTCCCATATTCCTACGTATTTTGTTCCATCTGAATATTCAATTGTCCCTTGTCCGTGATATTTGCCAGCTTTCCATTCCCCTGCATAAACATCACTAGATATTGGGAGAGGTCCTATTTCACCATAACAATTTGTCCAAGTAGGAAAATTACTACCTTGGCACCCCGGGAGTGAGCTCTCGGCTTGCAATATGCCACAAAACAATAAACTCGAAAATAGTGCGCCTAGAAATTTATTCATAAAACGATAATTGTATTCCATTTTTTTGTGCATTTTTTCATGAATCATTTTATAATATATACTATTTATTATGATCAAAAGGATTTCTACAATTATTCTAATTCCATTAGTTTTGTTTCTCGGTAACTGTAAGGCACCCACAACGGTTGTTTTTGAGGAAGAAAAACTACGCAAAGGTATGACTAGAAAAGATATGGCTGAAGCACTTCGTTTTAGTGTGCTTACGGCACATAATCCTTTTAGAAGTAGATGCTTTAATGAATATTATCCTTTAAAAAAAAAGGAGATTATTTCAGGAAAACATTTGCTTACAGAAATTCGAAGTAATATAGAACCGGTTTATTATATCTTAGAAAACGTAACTATACCTTCGCATAAAGTTAAATCCCTTTTTGGTAGTGATAACGAATGTTTGCACGGAAATGGCACTTTGGAAACTTGGGTAAAAGGCCATTATGAGGCGCTAGATTATGTCTCAAAAAATTAACTATAAATGGATTAAAAACTGATCAAATAAAATGTTAGTTTGTTGAATATCTATTCAATGAATTGTTTTAAATTTGGTTCAAAATATTTGGGGCCCTTCATAACTTTGCCTTTTTCGTTATGAATAGGTTTCCCATCCTCACCTAATTTACTCATATTTGACCTTTGTACTTCGCTAAAACACTTATCTAAATCTATGCCATAGGCATGACCGGCGCCGTAAGTAACATACAGAATATCTGTTAACGCATCTGCAATCTCTTTTAAATTTTTTGCTTCCATTGCCCCTTTAAACTCCTCTAATTCTTCATGAATTAGTTCATAACGTAATTTAATAATTTTTTCATTTGGAAACTTTGCTTTAACTTTAACTTCTTGACCAAAAGCATGCATAAAAGTTTTCACATCATCAAAATTACTCATTTTTTTTCCTATTTTTTTTGTTATTTAATTATCTGATTATTTAAGATATTAATTTAACTATATTATACTAGAATATATTTAAATGAAATTTAGAAAAGAATTTGACGGCATGGGTTCTATTAAGGTTCCTTCGGATAAATATTGGGGTGCTTCTACCCAAAGGTCGAATAAATATTTTGATATTGGCGATTTCTTAGTAAGACCAATGGTTATCAAATCGATCGCTATGATAAAGAAGGCTGCGGCTATAGTAAACATAAAAAATAAAGATCTTGATCCAAAAATTGGAAAGGCCGTTGTAAAAGCAGCAAATGAAATTATTGCCGGAAAGCTAAATGAACATTTCCCTCTCAAAGTTTGGCAAACTGGCTCTGGAACACAAACAAATATGAATGTAAATGAAGTAATTGCTAATCGTGCAATTCAAATCCTTGGTGGAAAAATGGGAACCAAAAAGCCTGTGCATCCCAATGACCACGTAAACAAAAGTCAATCAACCAATGATGTATTTCCTACAGCAATGCATATGGCTATAGCAATTAGAGCAAGAGGCAAGTTATTACCTTCACTAAAATTACTTCAATCAGAGATTAGGAAAAAAGTAAAACAATTTGCTAAAATAGTAAAAGTAGGACGAACCCATTTACAAGATGCTACACCTCTCACATTGGGTCAGGAATTTTCTGGTTATTATGCTCAATTAAAGAAATGCATTGAAAGAATTGAAAAAGCTCTTGAGGAAATATATTTTTTAGCCCAGGGTGGCACAGCTGTTGGAACGGGTCTAAACACTAGAAAAAATTTTGATAAAAAAATAATCTCAGAATTAAGAAAAATTACAAAACTTCCATTAAAACCAGCAATTAACAAATTTGCTGCTCTAGCGGCTCATGATGCAATCGTAAATTTCTCAGGAACCCTAAACACCACTGCGGTTTGTTTAATGAAAATTGCAAATGATATTAGATTTCTTGGATCTGGTCCAAGAGCAGGGTATGGTGAACTTATTTTACCAGAAAATGAGCCTGGATCCTCGATAATGCCTGGAAAAATTAATCCTACACAATGTGAGGCTGTTACAATGGTCTGTGTAAAAGTTATAGGAAACCATAACGGAATTACAATGGCTGGCTCTCATGGACATTTTGAATTAAATGTATTCAAACCTTTGATTATTCATAACGTTATGCAATCACTTCACATAATGGCGGACTCTTCAAGAAATTTTGCCAAATATTGCATCAGAGGGTTAAAACCAGACAAAAAAAGAATAAACCAATTGCTCGAAAATTCCTTAATGTCAGTCACTGCTCTTGCTCCCAAAATTGGTTACGATAATGCCTCTAGAATTGCTAAAAATGCGCTAAAAAATGGCACTACTTTAAAAGAGGAAGCTATTAAATCCGGATTAATTAATAAAAAGGAATTTAATAAACTTACAGACCCAAAAAAAATGATTGGACCTCGGTAATAAATGAATCTAATTAATTTAATTAAAGAAAGATTGAATAATTTTTCTTAAATTTGAATATTTAAAAATATTATTTAATGAGCTTTGCGAAAAAATTTCATTAATCCTTTCCTGTATGAAAAATAATTTGTCCTCGTCCAATTCTTCTTGGTTCAATGCATTCTCAAGGTATATCTTATCTAATTTAACTTCATTTGACTCGAGATTAATTTTTCCGAGAAGATTAATGGGTGCCAAATCTATTCTATTTTTTTTTTGTATCAAAAAGCGTGAGTAGAAAATTTCAGGATTGTCTAAATTAATTTTAGTGTTAAAAATAAATACTTTTTTTTTCTTTTGCTGAAAAATTTTTCCCGCAAATTTGATATTACCGATTTTATTAATAATTAATTTAATTTCCTTGACCATTAAAACAGAATTTTTAAATTCTAAATTAGCATTACCTGAATTTATTATATTTGACGTAGATGCTACTTTATCAACATTGATAATTATATTGCCATTAATTTTCTTATTAATTGGTATTAATTGACTTAAGAATTTATTATTATTTATAAACCTGCTATTTAATATATTTTTAAATTTTAGAAGATCAATGTCTAATTTTAAATCAAAGGTTGAAAAAGGAAACAAGATTAAATCTCCAAATAATCGACCTTTGAAGTAATTATTTGTTAATCTTGAACTCGAAATATTAAAAATTTTATTTCTTAATATATAGTCCAAGTAAATTTGATTGCTAGGAAAGAAAACGCTAACTCTACCATAAATAGTTTCATTATTTTTTTTATCAGGATTTATACTTAATTTTGAATTTAGGCCAATTTCTGGAAACCAAATCTCCACGTTTTTCTCGGAATTTTTATTAAAATTTTTATTTTGATAATTAATTTCTATTTTAGTATCAAATATTCGACCTTTGAGATCTAATTTATTAAATAGATTTTTGCCTGAAATACGCAATTTTTTTATATCAATATTAAAAAACAATTTTGTTTTATTTAATAAATTAATTTTACTTTTTGTTAATTGAATTGGTTTTTCACGTACTCTATTGTTTAAATATTTTTTGAAATTATTAATTTCTGAAATTTTAATATTGATGGCCGCATCAATTAATTCAATAGAATCAAAATCTAATTTTTTTAAACTCACCAATCTTTTAAATGGAATCTTTAAAATGACCTTTTTAACAGATCCAATGTTTTTAGAACTTTCCGAAAAACCCAAAATTTCAACATCTTTCAAGTTTAATCTCGGACTGGGAAAAATATTATATTTTACCCTGCTAGTAATGCTTAAATTTAAATCAAAATTTTCGAATATTTTTCTTTCTAAATCTGATTGATTATTTTTATAATCAAAAAAGAAAGGTATTCCTAAATATATGAAAAGTGTTAAAAGTATAAAACTAGATACATAGAAAACAAAACTTTTAAGTCCAGTCTGATTTATTCTGACCATAGAAGAAATGGATGAGTATAATTTACTAACATTAAAAAAAATATAAAATACACATTAAATGAAATACAGCAATTTAAATTATCTAAAAAATTTGAACGAAAATCAAAGAAAGTCTGTAATTAATTTAGATGGACCTTGCCTAATTGTTGCTGGAGCTGGATCGGGCAAAACAAGAGTATTAACAACAAGGTTTGCCCACATAATCAAAGAAAGAAAAGCATGGCCAAATCAAATTTTGTGCGTAACATTTACAAACAAGGCCGCTCGAGAAATGCAGGTTCGAGTGAGCAAATTGCTTTATAAACAGGCTACTGCAATTCCGTGGCTTGGAACTTTTCACTCAATCAGTGCAAAAATACTTAGAAAACATGCGGCTGCGGTAAATTTAAATTCTAATTTTACAATTATTGATAGAGACGACCAATTAAGATTAATAAAAAACATTTGTAAGGCGGAAAATATTAATACTAAAAAATTATCTCCTCAATTTATAATTGTTAGAATTGATAAATGGAAAAACAAAGGACTATATCCTAAAAATGTTATAACTAAAAAAAAAGATATATGGGAAAGGGAAATTTTAAATATTTATAAGATATATCAAGAAAAAATTTTGGCCTTTAATGCATGTGATTTTGGAGATTTAATTTTGCACTGTGTATCAATTTTTGAAAATGAACAAGATATTTTAGATATTTATTCAAATAATTTTAAATACATATTGGTAGATGAATATCAGGATACAAATTTTATTCAAAGTAAGTGGTTAAATTTGTTAGCCAAACTACACAATAATATTTGTTGCGTTGGAGATGATGATCAATCGATCTATAGCTGGAGAGGCGCTGAAATAAAAAACTTTTTAAATTTTGATCAACTGTATAAAAATTCAAAAAAAATTAAATTAGAACAAAATTATAGGTCTACTCAAAATATTTTATCTGCTGCATCAGAATTAATATCAAAAAATCAAGGAAGGGTGGGAAAAAATTTATGGACCAAAGGAGAAGAGGGGGAATTTGTTAAATTAAATTGTTACAAAAATGGCAAAGATGAAGCAATTAATATCTCAGATATAATTGAAAAAAAATTAAAAAAAAAGTTTTCTTATAACAATACTGCAATACTGGTCAGAGCTATATTCCAAACAAGAGAATTTGAGGAAAGATTTTTAAAAATTGGAATTGGATATCGAATTATTGGTGGTACTAAATTTTATGAAAGATCCGAAATAAAAGATTCAGTAGCATATTTAAGAATTATTTTTCAAAAAAAAGATGATCTTGCGTTTGAAAGAATTGTGAATACTCCCAAAAGATCAGTTGGTGATACAACAATGAAACAAATAAGTGAATATGCAAGAAAACATGGTCTTTGTTTGGAAGATGCCTCTTTAAAAATGATCGAAACGAACAAAATAAAACCCAAGGCAAAAATAGGTTTGCTTAGAATACTTGCGCTTATGACAAAATGGAGAAAAGATTTATCAACAAAGAAACACGTCGAAGTAATGCAAATTATATTAGATGAATCTGGTTATTCTGAAATGTTAAAAAATAAAAAAGATATAGAAAGTGAAGGTCGTTTAGAAAATATCAAAGAGTTGTTGAGGGGATTAAGGGAGTTTGAAAATCTAGAAAGCTTCCTAGAACATGTCGCTTTGGCAACTTCAATTGACGAAGATTGGAAGGGTGAAAAAATAAATTTGATGACAATGCACGCAGCTAAGGGACTAGAGTTTGATGTTGTTTTTTTACCTGGTTGGGAAGAAGGATTGTTTCCACATCAAAAATCATTGGAAGAAAAGGGAGACGCTGCTTTAGAAGAAGAAAGACGACTAGCATATGTTGGTATTACCAGGGCAAAAAAACAAGCATATATTTCTTTTTCTATGAATAGATTTTATCAAGGTGAATGGATTGAAAATTTGGTTTCTCGTTTTGTTGAAGAATTGCCGAAAGAAAATATTGAACAAAATCTTGCGACTGAAAACCTTGTTGATGATTTTGAATTTAATCAGGATATTTCTTTTGAAGAAGAAATTAGAAGCCCTGGTTGGTTAAGATTACAGAAAAAATTAAATGAAAAAAAATAAATTAATAAGATTAAGAAAAAAATTTATAATTTATAATATTGATGGATATATAATTCCAAAAAATGATGAATTTTTTGGAGAATACGTTGATCCAAACAATGAAAGATTAAAATACTTAACAGGATTTTCTGGATCTGCTGGACAAGCTTTGGTTTTAAAGAATAAAGCATTTTTATTTGTGGATGGCCGTTATACGCTTCAAGCACAAAAAGAAATAAAAAAGGGTTTTAAGATGGTAGAAATTCACAAAACTAAACCTTTGGAAATATTAAAAAAAAATAAAAAAAAATTAATTATAGGATTTGATCCAAAATTATACACGCAGGCTATTTTAACAAATTTATTTGTATCCAAAAAAGTCAAATTAATTCCAATAAAAACAAATTTGATTGATAAAATTTGGTCAAATAGACCTAAACTTAAATTTAAAAAATTTTTTATATTGAAAGCTCAATATGTTGGACAAAGTTATGAACATAAAATAAAATTAATTTGCAATATTCTAAAAAAAAAAAAATTAAAAAATTTATTAATTTCCGCACCCGAAAATGTGGCTTGGTTACTAAATATCAGAGGTAAAGATAGCTCTTATTCTCCAATACCTAACTGTAATGCAATAATAAATTTTAAAAAAACGGTAACTCTTATTGTTGAAAATAATAAAATTGATAAAAATTTTAAATCTTATTTTGGAAAAAATTTAAAATACTTAAATCCATCAAATATTACTGAATATTTGTATAGTTTAAATAGTGAGGAAAATTTTTTAATAGATAAAACAACTTGTTCTCTTTTTTATAAAGAAAAAATAGCAAAGAAATTTAAATATGTTGAAGAAATAGATCCAATATTTTTTTTAAAATCAATAAAAAATAATGTTGAAATAAATAATACGATAAAATCTCATATAATTGATGGAATTGCGTTAACAAAATTTATTTATTGGATAAAAAATAATATAAACAAACTTAAAATTACCGAATTAAGTGCTCAAAAAAAATTAGAACAATTTAGAAAAAAAAATAGAAATTATATATCTCCCAGCTTTAATACTATTTCGGGTTCTGGACCTAATAGTGCAATACCTCATTATAGGGCAAACAATAAGACAAATAGAAAAATTAAAACAAAAGATATTTATCTTTGTGACTCAGGGGGTCAGTATCATTATGGAACAACAGATGTAACAAGAACAATTTGTTTTTGTAAACAGCCTCAAAGAATAAAAAATATTTTTACAAAAGTTCTAAAGGGACACATTGGTGTGGCTATCTATAGGCTTAAGAAGAATACCACTGGAAAACAATTAGACATTGTTGCTAGGTCTGCTTTGAAAAAATTTGGACTAGATTATGCCCACGGGACTGGTCATGGAGTAGGATATTTTTTAAATGTTCATGAAGGCCCACAAGCAATCTCCAAAATTAATAATATACAATTAAAGGAAGGAATGATTCTTTCCAATGAACCAGGATATTATGAATCTAATAAGTTTGGAATTAGAATTGAAAATTTAGTTTTTATAAAAAAATACAATAATAAATTAAAATTTCAAAACTTAACATTTGCACCTATCGAAAAGGATTTAATTAACTTTAAATTATTAAATAAAAAAGAAAAAAAATATTTAAGTGAATACAGTAAAAAAATATATTTTATTTTGAATCCATATCTTAACAAATATGAAAAAAATTGGTTGAAATCGACTATTTGTTCATAATTTTATTCCAATCTTTTTCGGTTAGTATTTTTACATTTAAGTTTTTTGCTTCATTGATTTTTCTTGTTGTGGGCTTTTGTGATCCCACTACTAAAAAATCTGTTTTTTTACTGATATTACTGAGAATTTTTGCTCCAAGATTTTCAGCGATAACTTTCAGTTCCGATCTACTATTGTTTTCAAAAGCTCCTGTAAATATAATTAATTTTCCACTTAGCGGGGTTTTTTTAACTAAAAGTTTATAATTTTCAATATCAAGTAAATTAATTAAATTTGAAACAACGATTAAATTTTGTTTATTTAAAAAAAATTTTTTCAAATAATCAATTTGCGAAATACCAATGCCATCAATACTATAAAATTCATTTAGATAATTTTTATTATCTGTATTTAGCTTTTTACAAATTTCAAAAAATTTTTTTACACTCTGAAAATATTTTGCCAAAACTTTTGCATTTTCTTGCCCTATATGACGAATGCCTAAGGAAAAAATAAAACGATCCAATGAAATCTTTTTACTTTTATTTATTGAGTTTTTTAAATTAATAATAGATTTTTCACCCCATCCATCAAATTTTTTTAATATATTTAGATCTAAATTAAAAATATCATATGTATATTTAATTAATTCTTTGTTCCAAAAATTATCTATAACTTTTTTTCCAAGTCCTTCTATATTAAGTGCATCTTTTGATACAAAGTGTTTTAATTTTTCCTTCAAAATAGCTTGACAGCTATAATTTGGGTCAGGACATCTTGTTATTGCATCTTTTTTTTTAGTATTACTATTAAATTCTTTAACCACTTTTAAATGACACGAAGGACATTTATTCGGAAAAATAAATTTTTTTGATCCAGGTGATCTTTTGCTTATATCAACTGAAATTATTTGTGGAATAACATCTCCGGCTCGTTGAATAGTAACAACATCGCCTTCTCTAACGTCCCTTCTTCTTATCTCGTCTTCATTATGCAAAGTAGCATTAGAAATTATTACACCTCCAACATTAACGGGTTGTAGTTTTGCTACGGGAGTTAATGCTCCTGTCCTTCCAACCTGAATTTCAATACTTAATATTTTAGATATACCTTTTGTAGATGAAAATTTATGTGCAATCGCCCATCTAGGAGAATTTGAAATATATCCAAGTCTTTTTTGAAAATTTAAGTTATTAATCTTATAAACGATTCCATCAACATCGTATTCTATCTCTGATCTTTTGTTTTCAAGTTCAATATAATTATTCATTATATCTTTAATATTAGTAAAAACATTGAGGTGTTGGCTAACTTTAAAACCCCACTTCTTTAATTGTTCTAAATATTCTGACTGAGTTTTAAATGATTTTTCTTTAACAAATCCTAAACCATACGCTATAAATTGAAGGGGAATTTTTTTTGTTTCAAATGGATCTTTTTGTCTCAAAGAGCCTCCCGCAGCATTTCTTGGATTAGCGAATTTATTGCTAATATTTTTAAAATCTTTTTTTGATATGTAGACTTCACCTCTTATTTCTATATTGTCAGGAAATTTTGAACTTCTTAATCTTGCAGGTATATTTCGAATTGTTTTGAGATTTAATGTAATATCTTCTCCTGTGATACCATCTCCTCTTGATAGTCCCAATTTTAATTGTCCATTAACATAGTGAAGCGAGGCTGAGATTCCATCAACTTTCGGTTCAGCAATAATATCTATTTTATAGTCATTGTTTAGTTTTAAAAAATTTCTAACTTTTTTTAGAAAATCAACAATATCATTTTCGGAAAAAGCATTTGAAAGAGACAACATAGGTATCTTGTGCTTAATTTTATTAAATTTGCCTGAAACCTTGTAACCTACAGTTTTAGCGGGAGATAATTTACTTTTTAAAAATTTGTATTTTTTTTCTAGATTTAATATTTCGATTTTTAATCTGTCATATTTATAGTCCGAAATGACGGGATTATCTTGATCATAATATGCCTTGTTGTAATCATTTATTTCAGCAATTTTATCAAAATACAAAGCTTTGATTTTTTCTTTTTCCATCAACTATTCAAATAATTTTTTGAATTTTTTTCTAATAAAAGAATCCTTTTTCTTTTTAGTAATTTTTTCAGTCTTGTATAATTTATTAAATATTCTATAAGAGTTCTTATACCATTCTCCAGAACCATAATTGTATCCAAGTGTTGCTGCAATTTTTTGTGCATCTTCAACCAAACCAATTTTATAATAAATTTCTACTAGACGATGTAATGCCTCTTCAATATAAACTGTGGTATCATAATATTTTACAACAAATTTGAAACGATTGATTGCAGCAATCCATTTTTCCATCTTCATATAATAACGGCCAATATACATTTCTTTTGCTGCCATTTGATCTACGATTAGTCCCATCTTCCATTTAGCATCAATTGCATAGTCTGTATTAGGATATTTTTTTAAAATATATTCAAATTTTTCACGCGCCTTTACTAAAGGTTTTAAATCTTTTTTCTCATCATGTAATTGTTCAAAATAACATATCGCAATTAAGTAGTGAGCATAAACTAAATCTTTATCTTTGGGATAATTTTTAATATGACGCTCTAAATTAAAGATAGTATCATCATAATAATTTTGAGAATATAGCGCGTAAGCAGACATCAATGATGCTTTGGAAGCCCAAATAGATTGGGGAAACAAAATTTCTGCCTCATCAAATTTTTTTGATGCATAAAGTGCATCGCCCTTTTCTAATTCTTTCATTCCTTTTTTATAGGCAAGAATCATTTCTGCTTCGACATCTTGTTCAAGCAAAACTTGGTCGACCTTACTTTTATCTTTTGAGCATGAAACAATAAAAATTATATATATGAATAAAAAAATAATATGTTTAGACATTGGCTATAGAGATTACCAAATTTTCTTTAAATTTAAAATAGATTGAAATTTAAGCGCTTACGGCTACAGGTCTGTTATAAAATCGACTATTTGGAAATCTTTTTTCCTTAAATTCCACCACTGAAAAATATTTGCTGTCTGATAGAAATTTTTTTAGTAATGCATTGGTTAATTGATGGCCGCCTTGGCTACATCTTACTTTACCTAAAATTTTATAATTGGCTAACATCAAATCACCCATGCAATCTAAAATCTTATGCATTACAAATTCATTTTTATGCCTTAATCCTCCATCATTAAGAACTTTGTCATCTTCTACTACGACAGCATTCTCAAGAGATCCTCCCTTTCCAAGACCTAGCCGTTTAATCTTTTCTACATCTTCAAACAAACAAAAAGTTCTAGAATTATAAACTGAATCAAGATCGCCGTTGGACAATCTAACCGATTTTCTTTGATTGCCAATAAGTTGATTTTTGTATACAATCTCAAAATCAATTTTTAAATCATTTTCATAGGGTTCTATTGATATAAATTTCTTATCAATAATTAATTCACATTTTTTCAAAACTTTTATAAATTTTTTCGAAGTGTCATAATTTCTAGTTCCAACTGTTCTAATTTGATGAACAAATTCCTTAGCTGACCCATCCATAATAGGAATTTCGCTTGAATCAATCTCAATTAATAAATTATCAATCTCCTCTCCATATAAAGCTCCCTGTAAATGTTCAATCATTGAGACAGTAACTCCAAATTCATTTTGAATGCTTGTGCAAAGAACTGAATTACTAACATTATCGAAAATTGCAGGAATTAAATTTTTTGTTTTTAAATCGGTTCTCTTAAAAACTATCCCGTGATTTGGTGCCGCAGGAACAAGTTTCATATTAACTCTTTTGCCATTATGCAGACCTACACCCTTGAATTGAATTTCACGTTTGATTGTCTTCTGATAAAAACTAGGCATAAAATCTTTATAATGATCAAAGACAAGATATTAAAAACAATAATTGTTTCAAAAAAATACAATAAAGAGGCTAATTAAAAATATTGAAAATTCTAGTAAAAAAGCCATTATTATCCTTTTGGCTTTTATTTGGTATAGCAATTGCCTCTGAGGCAAAACCTTCTGTTAAAATTTTCACTGCACCATAGCAGGCTAATAATTCTCTATCAATATTTTCGAAAGATTTAATATTATCTAGGTTAGTATCGAAAGTACAATTTGATAACTTGGCCTTAACCATTTTTTTTAAATCATTTAATCTTGATCCTTCTCCCACAAAAATTAAATTTTGTTTTATACTTTCAAATTGTAAACAACTTATTTCTTTAAAAATTTTATTCAGAATTTCATCTAATCTCGCTAAAATGATATCTTTAATAAATTTAGACGAAATTTTTCTAAATTTAGTTTCAGAAAAATATTTATCAGATAAAAATCCATTTTCATTTAATTCTTCATCTAAACTATCGGTTATTGATATATCTTTTTTGATTAATTCTGATTCAATTTCAGATAAATAACAACCTCGAGAAATATCCTTTGTAATATGATTAGATCCTATTGGAAAAGAAGAGGCACATACTAAAGATGAATCTTTAAATAACGCTAGAGAAGTTTTTTCATAACCCATATCAATAATGCCACATCCATAATCAATTTGATCTTGATTAAAACAGCAAATGCCTAAGGCGTAAGAACAAGAAATAAATTTACCAATTTCAATATCGCAAGAATGAAATACCTCTGAGATATTCTTTAAAATATTTTTTGGGACACCGAGAAAAACATTTTCTTGACTAAACTGATCTACATAAATATTTAAAGGCAAATCTTTAAAAAGTTTATTATCGACTACATACTTATAATTAAATATATGAATATTAGATAATCTAGAATCATTTAATTCAACTTGTTTTTTTGCTTCTTTCAGAAGAAAACTGACATCATTTTTTTCTATTTTAGATCCGCTAGTTTTTTTAAACTTGGTCAACCTGGTGGTAACAATTTCAGTAGGATCAATTAATACATTTATTTTATTTAGACTAATTTGTGATTTTTTTTCTGCCTCAATCAAACATGAGCGAACTGAATCAATTGCATCATTTATATTAACTATGATTGAATTATGTATACCTTTTGCTTTTTTTTTAGAAAAACCAATAAGTTTTGGTAACCTGCCAATGTCAAATGAAAAAATAGCACACTTAAGATTGGAGGTTCCTAAATCAATTACGGCAATAATTTCTTTGTTTTCCACTACTGAGTGATAATTTTATTATTAATCCTTAAATCTATAACAGAATAATTATTAAAATTTTTATTATTTAAAAGCTTATTAACTACTCTTATAGCTTCCGTTAAGTCTTTTGAAGGAAATTTTATTGTTTTTTGATTATTTGTAACTATATCCCATCTATTAATTTGAAAAAAATAGTAACTCGATATGATATTTAAATTAAAATTATTTAATTTGAGTAAATTCTGAAAATCGTTGAAATAATATTCTGCATCTTTTCCATAAACATTTGGTAAATTTTGATCAGTTAAATGATCCGCATAAAGGATAAGGTTATTATTATCAGCCAAAAAATACCATTTTTTATCTTTTATAAACTTTGCAACCAAAACAACTTCCTTCAATTTGACGCTAATTTTATTGGGATATTGTTTTAGAACTGTATATTCGCTGATTAACTTATTCTCATTTATAATTTCTTCAATATCTCTGCGTTTTGTTAAAAGTAAATTCTGTCCTATTAAACTATTTAATTTACGTTGCATTGCTACATGATCAACCTTTTTATGCCCTGATATTTCAATCTCTTTTAGCTGAAAGAAAAATTTCTTGCCGAAAATATTTGTCCTTTCAAAAAAACTTATCGTGGACAGAAAAATAAATACTGAAATATAAAATAATATTTTAATTTTTTTATTACCTGGCATAATCAGCATCTTTGACCATCCATTCAACCAAATTTTCAAATTTAATTCCCTTGTAGGCTGCTATTTCAGGTACTAAAGAAAGATTTGTCATTCCTGGTTGTGTATTAACCTCCAGTAGAAAAAATTTATTATTGTAGTATCTAAAATCACTTCTTGTGATTCCCCTGCATCCCAATGAAAAGTGAGCTTTTCTGGCAATACTTAAAACCTCTTTGTATTTTTTTGATTCTAAGGGAGCTGGCATAATATGTTTGGTTTTTGCTTTGCTTGAATATTTAGCATAGTAATCATAAAATTTTCTTTTAGGTTTAAGCTCTATGGCACCTAGAGGCTTGTTATTCATAACTGCCACTTGTATTTCTCTTCCTGGAATATATTTTTCGACCAATATTTTATTATATTTTCTTAACTTTTTTAAATTTTTGTTTAGATTTTTTTTTGTACAAATATAAACACCTATGCTTGAACCTTCGTTAATTGGTTTAATAACAACAGGAAAATTTATTTTTGATTTTTTTATTAAGGTGCGAATATTTGATCCATTATTAAAATTATAGACGAAAAATTTTGGGGTACTGATTTTATTTTTAATAAATATTTTTTTAGAAACCTCTTTATCAATAGCAATGCTTGAGGCAAGAACTCCAGAATGAGTATATTTTATTTTTTCTGCATCTAAAATACTTTGAATATAGCCATCTTCGCCGAAACGGCCGTGCAAGGCATTAAATACAATTTTTGGTTTTATTTTTCTGATTTTACCAATAAAATTTCCCTTTGGATCTAAAACTTTAACTTTATATTTCCTTTTTTTTAGTGCCCTTGCGCATGTCCTTCCAGACAAAATACTAATTTCTTTTTCTTCCGAAATTCCTCCCATTAGAACTAGAATTGTTTTTTTCATTCTTTTTCACCAATAATCTGTAATTCCAATTCAAGCTTTATTCCAGTGGTATTAAAAACCTTTTCTCTTACAAGACTAATCAAATTTTCCATATCATTTGAGGTAGCCGAATCTTGATTAACAAAAAAATTGCTATGTTTTTCAGAAATTGTGGCATCTCCAATTTTCATATTCTCACATTGCGCCTCTTTGATAAGTTCCCATGCCTTTTTTTGTGTTTGATTAATTGGATTTTTAAAGGTACTTCCACAAGTTTTAACTCCTGTTGGTTGTGATTTTTTTTTAAACGCTAAAAGTTTTTTCATTCTTTCTTTGATTTTTTTGCCGTCTTGCTTTTTGCCCTTAAAAGTTCCGCTTAAAAAAATCAAATCATCAGATAGGTCTGAACCTCGGTAAAAAAAATTGATTTTTTCAGACTTAATCGTTCTCACAATCCCATTGCAGTCTACCACTTGAATTGAAACTATACATTTTGAGATATCGTGATCATAACACCCTGAATTCATTTTTATTGCACCGCCAATAGAGCCGGGAATACAAAAGAGAAATTCTAGTCCAGCAATAGAATTTTCTAGTGCAAAATTTGATAGCTGCCTATCCAACACAGAAGATCCTGAGATTACGGTATTATCATCAAGTTTAGATAAATGTGAGAAGTATTTTCCAAGTTTAATAATAACACCATCATATCCCCCATCTCTGATTAATGTGTTTGAGCCAACTCCAAGAACTTTGATTGGCAAATTACTTGAAAAATTTTTTAAAAAAAAAACTAATTCTTCTAACGTATCTGGTTTAAAAAAAACTTTAGCTGGACCTCCTAGTTTAAACCAATTTAATCGCCTCATATCATATTCATAATGAATTTTTCCTGGTAATTTTCTTGATAAATCTTGAACTTGTTTTGATATATTCATAATTTTTTTGATATATTTCTTATCCATGAAGATATGCTCCCGGCACCCATGCATACTACTAACTCATTATCAAAAAGATTTTTTTTAAAATAATTTAGTAAATCATTTTCTGATTTTAATATTGCTACCGTTACGTTAGATTTTTTTACAATTAATTTTCCAAATGAATGGTAATCAAAATATTTATTGATCTTTTCACCGGCCGGATAAATCGGACATAGAACGACCTCATTGCAAAACTTAAATGCCTTGGCAAATTCTTTTTTTAATAACCTGACTCGAGAGAATCTGTGGGGCTGAAAAACAGAAATTATTTTTCTAGAACGGTGTGCTGACCTAATACCGTCAAGTAAAGAGTGTATTTCGGTTGGATGATGAGCATAATCGTCGTAAAAATCAATTTTTTTATAAGAAAATATTTTATTGAATCGACGTTGAACTCCTTCAAAATTTTTTAGAGCATCTTTGATTACATTTATTTTGACACCCAGACTTAATGCCACCGCAACTGCCGCAGTGGCATTTTTTATATTATGGTTCCCAAGCAAAGGTATTTGTAAATTTTTTAAATTTTTTTTAATTTTTCCAACTAAATTTAACTTTATATTAAAGCTTGAATTATTAGGTTTTTTTCTAACATTATTAATTTGAAAATTTGAATTTTTATCAAAACCATAGGTTAAATAATTATTTATTTTTAATTTTTTAATTAATACTTTATTATTACGATCGTCTTTACAAATAATTGATTTTCCCAGGGAAGGTGTCTTTTCAACAAATAACTGAAAAGATTTTTGTAAAACTTCTAATTTTTTATAAAAATCTAAGTGTTCCTTATCAATATTTGTAACCACAGAATATGTCAGGGGTATATCTAAAAAACTACCATCTGACTCGTCTGATTCTACTACACACCAATCACTTTTTCCCAGTTTCGCAGAATTTCTCAGAAAATTTATGATTCCACCATTAATTATTGTTGGGTCCAGTTTTGCTGCAAATAAAATGCTAGATATCAAAGAAGTAGTAGTCGTTTTTCCGTGAGATCCCGTAATAACAATATTTTTTTTTAATGAAATAATGTTAGCCAGCATTTTACCTCGTTTGTGAATAGGTATTTTTTTTTTTTTAGCTAATAAATATTCAACATTATTTTTTTTAATAGCGGAAGAAATAACGAGCATGGTAACCCTTTTAATATTTTTCTTTTTATGACCAATAAAAATCTTAATGCCAAATTTTCTTAACCGATCTGTATTTTTGCTTCGACTTAAATCACTACCCTGTACCATGAAGCCCATGTTATGCATTATTTGTGCCAGTCCACTCATTCCAATTCCGCCAATGCCAACAAAATGGATTACTTCATTGCTTGTTATTTTCATTAAATTAATTTTTCCATTTCTTTTTCTATTTTTAAAAGGGTATTTTTACTATCATTTTTAAACATATTTTCTCTTTTCAAGCTTAATTCAACATTATTATCTAAAATTTTGGTCAGCATTTCTTTCAAACTATTGAAGGATAAATTCTTTTGCTCTAATAGCCAGCAACATCCTTTTTTTTCATAATAAATTGCATTTTGATATTGGTGATTATCTTTGGCAAATGGATAGGGAATAGCAACAAATGGTACTCCTAAAAATTCAAGTTCTCCGATAGTTGATGATCCACATCTTGATATTGCTAGGTCGGCTTTTGATATTAATTCAACGATATTCTCATGGAAGCTAAAAATATAATTTTCAATATTATTTTCATTATAAAAATTTTGAATTTCATTTACTTGCTTAGGTAGAGATTGTTGAATAACATTTATTCTATAACTTTTATTTATGTCCAAAATAACCTGCGGTATTTCTTCACCAAAAATTTCAGCGCCTTGGCTTCCACCCAAAATCAAAATGGTTTTTTTTGAATTTAAATTATTTTTTTCTGATAATTCATATTTTATAATTTCTTCTCTAAGAATATTTCCAACCTCAACGCATTTGGTTAAATATTTATTGGGAAGATTTAGGATATCGTTTGAATTTATAAAGAGCTTATTACAAAAACGCAAAAAATATTTATTTACTCTACCCAAAACAAGATTAGGTTCGTACAATAAAATTTTAATATTAAGTAATTTTGCAGCCAAACAAATAGGAAAGGAAACATATCCCCCAAGACCAAATACAAAATCTGGTTTTTCTTTCCTCAAAAACAAAAAAGAATTGAATAAAGCTAGAATTAGCTTTAAGTAAAAAAATATTTTATTTACAAATCCTGCTCGAATTGGAAAACTGACATCGAATATTTTATGTAAAGAAAAATTTTTTTTTACATATTTTGCTCCTCTTTTATCGGTAACGAATATTGTTTCATATTCTTTTTTTTTAAAAAAATTAATTAAACTAATAGAGGGAAAAACATGGCCCCCTGTACCTCCGCTACTAAACAGAATTTTTTTTTTCATAAACTATCTCGGTTTAATGGAATTTTTTTTGTCAAATTCAATATTAAACCAGCTATTATTGCGTTCCCTACAATTGATGAGCCTCCATAACTTAAAAACGGAAGAGTTATACCTGTTGTTGGCAAAAGTCTTATATTTACTCCAATATGAATAAAAGTTTGAATTAACAATAATGAAATTAAACCAACCAGTACAAGTTTCGTATATTCATCCTTTTCATCTAATAATTTATGCAACACCTTATAAGAAAAAAATAAGAAAATTATTATTAGCAGCAAAAGTAATATAGCTCCAAATTCTTCTGCAATTACGGCAAACATATAATCGGTATGAGCTTCTGGCACTCTATCTTTTAATACTCCTTCGCCTAAACCTCTGCCTGTAAAACCACCATTCTTTATTGCCTCTAGTGCTTTTTCTGACTGATAGTTTTCTCCTTTTGTTGGATCAATAAATGATTTTAGCCTAAATAAGATATATCCAAATTTATTCGGGAAAAAAAATAAGATTGAAACGAAAATTAAAACGCAGATTAAAAAAAATATAGCTAAAATTACGAAATTTATTCCTGATGAAAAAACCATAACCAACCAAGAAGAAAATAATAGAACGGATTGACCTAGATCTGGCTGAATAGCCAGAAGAAACAAAACAGCAAATAATAAAACTAATGTAAAAAAATATTTTCTATATAAATTATGAATCATTTGCGAAGAGATAATTTGTGCCAGTATGAGAATAAAAAAAGGTTTTAATATTTCAATCGGTTGAAATCTAGGTAAAAGGGGTATGTCCAACCATCTTTTTGCACCTTTAACTTCAATTCCAATAAGGGGAACTAATAATAATAGTAAGAGAGATATTATGAAAAAATATGGCAAATATGCTTTGATTATTTCTCTTTTTTGAAGAGAAATAAAAAAGATAATTATTAGTGCAATAACAACAAATACAAAATGCTTTAAAAAGAAAAAATAACTTTCCTTATTTAATTTTTCACCAATAACAGGTGATGTAGAAGAAAATGAAAAAAATAAACCTAAGAAAAAAAGGAGCAGAATTAGCGATAATATTATCTTGTCTATATTTTTCCACCAGCTTGCTAGTAAACTTCTATTTTCTCTACTAAAATCAAACATGTATTAATAAACACTTGATCTTGCCCTATAAACAAGTTCCTTAAATTTTTTTCCTCTTTCTTCAAAATTTGTAAATTGGTCAAATGATGCAGCCGCAGGGCTAAATAAAATTGTATATTTACTTTTTGTTAAACTATTTGAGTTTTTTATTTGCTTTAAGTCCTTGATAACTTTTAAAACTGCATTCTTTAAATTATTTACCACAACCAAATTCACTTTTTTTCTTAATTGTTTTCTAAAGAAAATCGTACTTTTTCCAATGATATAGGCTTTAATAATATTTTTTTTAAGCTTATTTAGAAAAAATTTATCATCTTTTTTAGGAAGTCCTCCAACAATCCAAAAAATATTTTGGTAACTTTTCAGTGATTGTGAGGATGATTCAAAATTGGTTGCCTTCGAATCGTTTATGCAAATTATTTCGTCGTTTAGCGATAATCTTTCCTGTCTGTGTGGCAATCCTTTAAATTTGTTTAAAGCTTGCAATACAACATTTAATCTTATTCTATAATTGCTTGCTATTCTAAGTACAAAAGAAATATTTTCCAAATTGTTTTGAGACAATAAATATTTATTTTTAATTTTTTTAAAAATTTTTTTTACCTTATGTTTATCAACTTTATACAACTTAGAAAAAAATTGTTTTTTCTTATAATTGCCTATAATTTTTTTCGTAAATTTATTGTTTAAATTTAAATACGAATGATCCTTGGATGATTGAAATTTTAAAATTTTTATTTTTGCATTAATATAGTTCGTCATAGTCTTGTGTCTTTCCATATGATCAGGGGAAATATTAAGTATTACAGCATGATTAGATCTAAAATGCTGCGTATATTCAAGTTGATAAGAAGAAACTTCGACAATAATAACTGCTTTTTTGTTTAACTTTTTAAGAGATAATATTGGTTCACCTATGTTCCCTGCAAGATGAGTTTTGTGACCGGCATTTTTAAAAACTGTCTCTAATAACTTGCAGGTTGTTGATTTACCATTTGTACCAGTAACGGAGATAATTTGGTTATTTTTATTGAAATTATAAAATATATCTAAATCCGTAATTATTTTAGTTTTATTTTTTGCTAAAAATTTTTTTAGATAGCAATGTCTAATATTTATACCAGGACTGACTACAATAAAGTCAATAAAATCATTTGTTAATTTTTTTTCGAAATTTAATAAATATTTTTTTTTTATACTTTTTCGAACAAAAGAATTGTCATCCCAACAATAAATTTCTGATTTAATTTTTTTTAGAAATTTTAGTGTTGCTAATCCACTTTTTGCAAATCCGTAAATAAGAATTTTTTTTTTTACAAATTGTGAACTTAAGTTTTGCATTATCTCAATTTTAGAGTCGCCAATCCAATTAAAGCTAAAATTATTGAGATAATCCAAAACCTAATTACAACTGTTGATTCTGCCCAACCTTTTTTTTCAAAATGATGGTGCAGAGGTGCCATTTGAAAAATTCTTTTTCCAGTTAATTTAAATGAAACTACCTGAATAATTACAGAGACTGTTTCAAATACGAACAAACCACCAATGATTGCCAGCACAATTTCATGTTTTGAAACAATGCCTATAGCTCCTAACGATCCCCCAAGAGACAATGATCCGGTGTCTCCCATGAAAATTTTTGCGGGAGGTGCATTGAACCACAAAAATCCAAGACAAGCACCGCATATAGCACCGCAAAATATTGAAACTTCACCAAGTTCTTTAATATACGGTATTTGAAGATAATTTGAGAAAACTGTGTTTCCTGTAACATAACAAATAAAAGCAAAAGATGCTGCCACCAATATCACAGGTACAGTTGCTAGGCCATCTAACCCATCTGTTAGATTTACCGCATTTGAAGATGCAATAATTACAAATATGTAAAATGGAATAAAAAATATTCCCATATTAAAAATTAAATTTTTAAAAAATGGAAAATATAAATTTTTCAAGTGTAAATGGTCACCAAGTTTATGCAAAAAAAATACGGCAATAAAAGCTAATAATACTTGGGCAGTAAACTTCACTTTTGGAGAAAGGCCAGATGAATTGTGATTTCTTATTTTCAGAAAATCATCAATTGATCCCAAAATTCCAAAACTACTAGCTACAAATATTAAAAACCAAATATAAATATTGGATAAATCTGCCCAAAGTAAGGTACTTAACAACATTCCTATTAAAATCACCACCCCTCCCATTGTTGGAGTTCCAATTTTTTTAAATATGTGGTCAGCCGGACCATCTTCTCTAATAGGTCCTGTTATTTTTTTTTGTGAAAAGTATCTTATAAATGGACCTCCAATAAGAAATACAATAATCAAAGACGTTATTAATGATAATCCTGTCCTAAATGTTAAATACCTAAATATATTTAAAAAAGAAAATTCGTTTATAAAAGATGTTAATAAACTGTATAACATTAATTAATTTTTCTTTTTTTTAATTTTTTGCAAAAATTATTCAAGCCAGTTAAATTTGAACCTTTTATCATTACATAATCATTATCGTTTATGTAATTCCTAATTAGACTGCCAACATCACTCATTGCATTTAATATTTTACCTTTTTTGTTTTTTCTCACGAATTTGTAAGTCTCCAATATAGATTTGCCAATCACAAAAACTTTATCAATGTTACTATTATTGATATATTTTGCCAAATTTTTGTGAAAAAACTTGGTTTTTTTTCCCAATTCTAACATATCTCCCAATACAAGAATTTTTTGGGTCTTTTTTTTATCGATATTATCAAAACGATTTATAGCCAGTCTCATTGAATGTGGATTAGCATTATAGCTTTCATCAAGTAAATAAAATTTTTTCTCAAAAATTTTAATTTTATTCATATCCCCTCTACCTTCCGGTATTTTAAAATTTAAAAAAATATTTTTTTTGCTCGATATATCTAGATTCAAATTAAATATAATTAGGCATGTTGAAAGAACATTTTGAATATAAGTGCTATTGTTATATTTGATGTTAAACAAGTAAACTTTATTATTATATGAAATAGAAACTTGATAAATATTCTTGTTTTTTCTTACATTCTTTAAATATAAATCTGCATATTTATTCAAACCAAAAGATTTTATCTGAACGTTTTTTTTCTCAGCCATCTGAGCTATATAATTAAAAAATTTATCGTCCCTATTCAGTATTAAAGTTCCTTGTGCAACTAAATTATTTATAACTTCAGATTTTGCTTCTGCAATTTCTTTTTGATTTTTAAAATTTTTTATATGTGCTGAAGAAATATTTGTTATAACTGCTATATTAGGTTTTAATATTTTTGAAAGTGAGTTTATTTCACCCTTTTTATCCATACCTAATTCAAATACGCCGTAAACATCTTTCTCTTGTAGATTAGATAAACTCAAAGGAACTCCATAATGATTGTTGAATGAAGATTTTGATGAGAAAGTGTTACCAAAATTTTTTAAAACAAAACTCGTCATATCTTTTAGGGTAGTTTTTCCAGAACTTCCTGTAATACCAATGATTTTTGCTTTAGTATGTTGTCTGGTTGCTATGGCAAGATTATTAAGTGCAATCAAAGTATTTGGAACCCGAATTAATTTTTTTGAATTTATTCCTCTTGTTGATTTATTTACCACTACCTTTTCTGCTCCCTTTGCAATAGCCTCCTTAATAAAATTATGTCCATCTTTTCTTTTTCCTTTAATTGCAAAAAACAAGGATTTGAAATTAACTTGTTTTGAATTTATGGAAACATTATTAAAACTAAAACGATTGTAATTTGAAAACACTTCAGATGTGATACACGAATGCCAAAAGGAATTAGCAGCTTGTTTTTTTTTATTAATGAAAAATTTTTTTATTTCGCTTTTATCAGAAAAATGGATTTTTTTTAAACCAAAATCTTGATATTGTTCGTGACCTTTGCCGGCTATAAGTAAGATTTCATTATAGCCAAGTTCTTTAATCGCCAACTGAATAGCAAACTTCCTGCTTTTTGTTTCTATAAAATCTATCTTAATTCCTTTTTTAATTGCTTGTCTTATACTTTTTGGATTCTCAAATCTAGGATTGTCATCTGTTAAATAAATCTTTTTACAATATTTACTTGCTATGTAGCCCATAGTAGATCTTTTGCCTTTGTCACGATCTCCTCCGCATCCAAAAACAATCGAAATATTTTTATTAAATTGAAATTTTAAATTTTTTAGAACTCTTTCTAGGGCATCTGGAGTATGTGCAAAATCAACGAATATTCGTGAATTATTTTTTAATTTTTTTATGCATTCCAATCTTCCTTTTGCAGCTTTGATATATTTTGTTTTCTTCAAAGATTTTTTAATACTAAGACCACACTTTTCTGCTAAAAGAATGGCAAAAAGCAAATTTTTTATTTGATATTGTCCAAATAGACAAGTTTTTAATTTATATGTTTTGTCATTATATGAAAATTCAATCTCCTGAAAATCATCATTGTATTTTTGATTTAATATTTTTAAGTTTCCACATCCATAACCAATAGAATTAATGTTAATTTTTTTTCTTTCACATATTTTTTTTAATTTATTAAAAAAAATATTATCTTTATCTGTAATACAGAATTTTTTTTTATTTAATAAATTATTAAATAAATAAAGTTTTGAATTTAAATAACGATCCATATTCTTATGATAGTCTAAGTGATCTCTGCTTAAATTTGTAAACACGGCAGCTTTAAAAAGAATATAATCCAATCTTTTTTGATCGAGACCATGACTCGATGCCTCTAATACCACAATGTTGATTCCTCTTTTTTTTAGTCCGGAAAGACTTTTATGTAATAGCAATGGATTTGGAGATGTAAGATTAGTCGTTTTTTTAAATAAATTTGACTCTATACCTAAAGTACCTATGGAGGCAGCATGTATCTTGTTTAATTCAAATAATTGAAAAAAAAAATTTGCAACTGAAGTTTTTCCATTAGTACCTGTTACAGCAACTATATAAGAAGGTTTTTTTTTATAAAAGTTTGAACAAGCTTCAGATAAACTTTTCCTTACATCGCGCACCCTTAAAAGTGGAGCCTGTAAATCTTTGAATTTGATTTTTGAGTCAACAACGATTGCAGATACTTTTTTCAAGATTGTGTTTTGAATAAATTTTGTTCCAGATATTTCATTTCCCTTAATTGCAAAAAAAATATCATTTTTTTTTGCCTTTCTGCTATCAAAACAAATGCCTTTTACATAAACTTTTTGATATTTTTTTCCTACGGACTTAAGTAGCTCGAATAAATACATTTACAATTTATTGGAAGCTTGTAAATTATTTGTGGCTAAAATTGGACCTATTTTTTCAATAATATTACCCGCAACAATCACTGTATTCCATCCGGCGGTATTGCGTGTTTCTCCTGTGAGTTTATATCCGCTAGAAAATTCATAAACAAAATCTGGAGCAGATTTTGGTTCATCCAGCATCACAAGTAATACATATTTAGGTTTACTGATTGGAAACAGGGATACAAAAGTATTTATTTTTTTTTCTTTGCTGTAAATTCCGTTGATTGCTTTGCGGGCTGTTCCGGTTTTACCTCCTACCTCATACCCTTTTTTGTCCGCAAATGACGCCGTTCCCTTTTTATTTGAAACTACCTTTCTCAACATTGAATTAATTATATTGCTCGTTTTTAATGATATAATCTGTCTTTCAGATCGTAATGAAATATTTTTTTTTAACAAAATAGTTGGATTAATTTTATATCCACCATTACCAATAATTGCATAGGCCTTTGCAAGCTGTAAAGGTGTGGTCGTTATTCCATGTCCGAATGATGCAGTTTCAAGTGTACATTTTTCCCATTTAAATAAAAGAGGTGTACCTACTTCTTCCAGCTCAAAATTAATTTTTTCGAAAAGCTCTAAGGAATTTAAAAATTCTTTATAATTTTTAACACCAATTTTTTGTGCTATTCGAATAGCGCCGATATTAGATGATCTAACCAAAATTTCTTCTGCTGTTAGGTTTTTTGGTAATTCAACATGTTCTGAGATTGGCATTCCACCACAAATTATTTGATTTTTTAAATCTTTGAATACCGTATTTGCCTTTATTGATTCAGATTCTAAGCCTGCGGCCAATGTGAACGTTTTAAAAACCGAACCTAGCTCATAAACTCCTTTTGTGATTTTATTTATATAAATTGGATCTTCTATATTGCTTCTTTTGTTTAAGTCAAAATCAGGAAGTGAAACTAAAGATAAAATTTCACCACTATCAATTTCCATAAGCAATGCAGCGCTACCTAAAGTTTGAAATATATTATTTCCGGATACTAATTCTTCTCTAATAATGTGTTGTAGGTTGGCATCTAAAGATAAAATTAGCGGATTTTTAGACTCTGTTAGTTTTTTATTAAATGATTTTTCTAATCCTGAAATACCCAAATTATCATCATCTATCTGACCTAGAACATGACTGAAAAGAGATTCATGAGGATACACTCTAAATTGTTTCCCATTTAGATCAATGGATTTATCGCCTAAAAGCCAAAGTTTTTTCCATTCTGATTCACTTAATCTTTTTTTTATATAAAAATATTTTCCTATTTCTATTTTTTTTTTTATTCTATCTATATCCATATTTGGAAAAATCATTCTTAAATTAATTAATAATTTTCCCTTATCTGTAATGAGCTGGGGTTTAATCGCTGCTGAATACAATTTTATATTTCTTGCAAGTAAATTATTATTTCTATCAAGAATATCTTGTCTCTTCAAAAAAACTGAGGGTACCAATTTATTTGTAAAATAGTTTTCTTTTTTAACTGATGCTAAATAAATAATTTTAGACCCAAATATGAAGGCAACAACTAGAAAAATAAAAAAAATAAATGATACCCTGTTTAAAGATAATATAACTTCAGAGAATGTTGATTGCTGTTTATGTTCATATTTTGACGTTTCATAATCTTCGAAGAAAATGCTTCTACTTCTCCAGGGGATATGATTGTCCGAATTATTATTTTCCCCTTTTTTATTATGCATGAAAAACTATTTAAATGGTATAGTCGGGATACCAAGAAATGCTTTTATAATTTGTATTCCCGCCCATTGTTGAACTTTTTTTGAACTTATTATTTTTTTCGATTTTTGTGGGTTTCTGTTGTCAATTCTTTTTGCAGTAAGTAATTCCTCACTGTCGATCTCTTCGATAATACTAGTTTTTTTGTTGGCAAATTTTCTCGTGCTTAATTTACTAAAAGTGTGATTATTTCTTGGTTTTGTTAAAATAACTAAATCTTTTCCCAGTTTAATTGATTTTTTTATTTGAGATTCTTTATAATACATAAAATTTTCATTGAGAAAATTTTTTGCCAAAAGAGAAATACGTTCAGGTGTCGTTAAATAATGAAAATCAAGACTTGCCTCGCCCAACTCAGTACTTAAAACATTGATTTCATTATCCAAATAAAGCAATTCCTTCTCTAGCAATCTTGTTTTGTTTTTTATCAGAGAAGTAAAAATTAACCCTGATATCAAAGTTATTAGTATTAAAATGTTTCTCATAAATGTAAACTCATTCTTTCTATCTCCAAATAATTCTTGAATTTTTCCGTTAATTCTTTTGGGAAAAAATATTTTTTATTATTTCTTATTCCATAGCGTAGTTTTGCAGATCTTGATGGACGATTTATTAATATTTCCTTCTCCGAAGGTTTTATTGATTTTTTTATTGGACAACTGAAAAGCCTTATATCTTCCTTATCCAGCTTTGGAAAATATCTTGAAGGGTTCCTGCTTTTTTCAGAATAAGTTCTAAAAAAATATTTTACTATTTTATCTTCAAGTGAATGAAAACTCACTATAATTAATACGGCTCCTGGATTTAATAATTTAGTTGCCTCTATAAGTCCTTTGATTAATTCACTCACTTCATTATTTACAAAAATTCTTAATGCCTGAAGTGATTTGGTAGCAACATTTTTTTTGGTAAAATTATTATTTTTTTTAACTTTTTTTATGATTCTCACAAAATCATCTGTACTTAATATTTTATTATTTTTTCTTAACCTTGCTAATTGAAATGCTATTTTTTTGTGATCCTTCTCATCCCCAAAGTATTTTAGAATGCTGGAAATTTGACTTTGATTTAACTTATTTAAAACATCATGCGCACTAAATTTATTAATGCCCATTCTCATATCGAGTGGGCCTTTTGATTCGAATGAGAAACCTCTATCTAAATTTTTGATTTGCATTAATGAAAATCCAAGATCAAAAATAATAGCTTTGATATTTACGTCTTTTTTTACAAATGAGTTTAAGGTGCTAAATTTTTCGGTATAAAATTTAAACCTGTTTCTATACTGTTCTTCTAAAGCTTTAGAAAAATGTTTAACCGATTTATCTCTATCAAAAGCAATTACCTTTGTGTTCGGATATTCTAATATTGCTTTTGAATATCCTCCAGCACCAAAAGTACAGTCAATAAACGTGCCACCATGTTGAGGGGTAATAATGCTTAGTATCTGATCTAGCATCACTGAAAAATGATCTATTTTTTTCAGTGACATGGTGGCATTCATTGTTATTATTTAATTCACCTTTCATTAATTTTTTTGTTTTCTTAAAAATGCAGGAATTTCAAAATCTTCCTCCTCATGTTCATTAATCAAACTCTCTGATCTCTTTTGAAAATCCACTTCTTTTTGTGGGGCATCAGCATTTTCTTCCTCAGTAAATAGCTGGGGTGTAGTTTCTTCTTTTTCTCCCTGGTTCACACTTTGAGCTATATCAGTCTGCTGTTGATTTTCTTCTTGATTATTTTGTTCAGCATTTTCTATATAAGCAAGACTGTCTAAAGAGATTTCATTCAATTTATTATTTTTAGTACCCGTGTCTAATTTATTGTCTTGAGTACCCATGTCAGCATTATTTCGTTCTGCTGGAACACTTTCTTTATCTAAGTCATGATCCATTTTTAATGCATTGGCACCATAAATAGGCGCTGAATTCAAACTATCTTCATTGCTTGCGACTTGAGCGACATTTGGATTTATTGCAGGATTCAAGTAACCATAGTTTCTATTTTGAATTCGATGAACCATACTAACTACAGATTTTTCTTCTGGTGATATTCCATCCAAAGAAGTGGCAACAATGGATACTCTCATTTTACCATCCAATGAACTATCTGTAATAGAACCGATTATTACCTCGGCATCAGAATCAACTTCTGCTCTTACTTTATTTACGGCTTCTTCTACTTCAAAAAGTTTTAAATCTTTTCCACCCGTAATATTTACCAAAAGTCCTTTTGCACCCTGCAAAGAATATTCGTCGATTAGCGGATTGTTTAAGGCTAATTCTGCCGATTGAAGTGCTCTTTTTTCTCCTTCAGCTTCTCCTGTTCCCATCATTGCTTTGCCCATACTCTTCATAATATTTTCAACATCGGCAAAATCTAGATTGATAAGACCGGGTTTAACCATTAAGTCTGTTACGCTTTGAACTCCATGTTTTAAAACATTGTTGGATAGAACAAAAGATTCTTCTAACGTAGTATTCTCGTTTACTACCTTAAATAAATTTTGATTAGGAATAACAATGATTGTATCAACATGTTTCCTTAGTTCTTCTAAACCCTGATTAGCCCTACGCATCCTACTAGGACCTTCATACAGAAAGGGTAATGTGACAACTCCCACTGTTAAAATATTTAATTCTTTAGCTGCCCTGGCTATGACATGTGCTGCACCTGTGCCTGTACCGCCTCCCATGCCAGCCGTTATGAAAACCATATTGGCCCCTTGGAGAAAATTTATTATATCATTTAATGACTCATCTGCGGCAGCTTGGCCAACATCTAATCTTGCGCCTGCGCCCAAACCATTAGTTAAATTTGCTCCTATTTGAATTTTAGCTTTAGCTTTATTCAAATTTAAATCTTGTGCATCCGTATTAACAGCAATAAATTCTACACCTTCTAATCCAGCCTCTATCATTCCATTTATTGCGTTTCCACCTGCTCCACCAACACCAAGAATCAAAATTCTCGGATGTAATTCTTTAATTTCTGCCTTATTAACATTTATTGTCATCTTCCCTCCTTTGAAAATTGTGTTTCCCATTTTAGACTTGCTCTATTAAAATTAGCTTTTTTCCTAGCTTGCGTTTTGAATTTTTCAAACAATTTAGGTTCCCATATTTGAAAAGTTTTTCCTTGTCCCACAAAAAGCATTTTTTGTTTTATTTTTGCATGCTCTAACAATTTGTCAGGTATAGAGACTCTTCCCTCGCTATCAAACTGGAGATTCACACTATCTGATAAAACTGAGGTTGCAAAAATATCTCTTTTTTCCTCGAAAGGATTTAATGAATCTATTGATTCTGAAAGTTTTTCTATTCTGCTTTGAGGACAGGCCTCTATTGAAGGATTGTTAAATGAAGGATAACAAATAACCCCACTGTATCCCATGCTACTTAAATAAGATCTAAAACTAGCAGGCACCGATACCCTCCTTTTCTTGTCTAATTTGTTTTCGTGCGTAGATAAAAACATGTTTTTTTAAGTCAGAAGTATTCCAGGAAAAGTCACTATTAATTACTTGATCAAATCCTTTTAGTACCATATTCCCCTCCTTTGGGAATTCATGGGATAATATGGGTTTTCAACTTATACGTCAATACTTAATAAAAATTGAAATTTTGGTAGAATTTGTGCCAAAAATGAAGTCTTCCACAAGATTTAGGTACAAAGTTTGATTAAGAATTTTGAAAATAAATAAATTTTATTTGAATTGTTTAGATGAACTTTTAAATTAATGAAGTTCAATTAACTGTGGACAAAATAGTTTGCCAGATAAACTGTAAGCCGGGTTTTGTCATTTAAACAAGTCATTTATCTAGGCTAAAAGTCTCCCTTTAGCTCAAGCAACCAACCCTGATGGCTAACCAAAGACGATTATTGTTTTAATATAAAACATCGCCATCTCTATTTGGTCTTGCTCTCGGTGGGGTTTTCCATGCGTTCTTTGTTGCCAAAAAACCGGTGTGCTCTTACCACACCTTTTCACCCTTGCCTTGATAAGGCGGTATATTTTCTGTGGCACTATCCCTGAGGTCACCCTCGCCAGAGGTTATCTGGCACCGTGTCTTTGTAGAGCCCGGACTTTCCTCTTTTATATATACACATAAAAGCGACTAGTCATCTATCTGGCACATGTAAAGATAATAGAAGATTTGGATTAATCAAGATTTATTTATCATTAAAAAACTTAGGTTTTTTGCAATTAATAGGCACTCTTTATCAATTACCCCTGAAATATATTCAGTTCTAAACCTTCTTTGAAAGGCCCTGATTATTTTATTTTCATAGGCAGATTTTTTCAATTTATACCGGGTCTGATAGCCGATTTTATTAATGCATTTAAAAAAAAATTTCTTTTCATACATGTTAGTTTTTTTTCTTCTATTCTTTTTTAACTCCTTATTTTTTAATTTGTGCCAAATTCCAATTTTTGAATTTGCAAGCTCTTTCCACGGAAACTTTTCACCTGGATCTTTTTTTCTCAAAGGGGCAATGTCTGAATGACCTACAATATTTGAACCAATTATGTTGTATTTGGCAATTATTTTTTTTGATATTTTTTTTAGAGTATAAATTTGTTTTTTTGAAAATTTTCTATAACCAAAATCGTGTCCAGGATTAACAAGTTCAATTCCTATTGAAAATTTATTAAGAAATTTAAAATTTTTCCAGCCTGATTTTCCCGCGTGCCAAGCCGAAAATTTTTCTGGAACAATTTTTGTAATATTCCCAATTTCATCAATAAAATAATGGCAGCTGACTTTAGATTTAGGACTGCAAAGTTTATTGAATGCCCCTATCTTAGATTGCATTCCAGTATAATGAAAAACTATTAGTTTTATCTGACTTTTTAATCTTTTTTTTCTATCAAAACTAGAAATGTGATTAAAATTCATATTTAACACCATTTATACAAGTAAAAGTTATAAAAAAACTTAGTTATTATTCAATATTTAGATATTTCCATTATAGGCATTTTTATATATATAGCATTGAGATATTAATTATTGGGGAAACGAATGAAAAGACTAATTATAATAATTACCATGATGTTTCTACTGTGTGCCAGTATTGCCAATGCGGGTTCAACAGGAAGTGAGAAGCTAAAAAAATCTACATCAAGTACCGCAAATGAGTGCTTTGAAGGCATTAGTAGAGCTATGTTTTCATTCAACCAGGTTGTAGATACTGTAGTTTTCGAACCACTTGCAAAAGGATACCGAGTTTTACCTACGGTGGTTAGAAACGGTACCAGTAATGTGATGGGAAACATTTCTAATCTCCTAACCATACCAAATAATATTCTTCAAGGAGATTTTGCTGAAGCTGGAAATACAGTTGCCAGATTAGCAATCAATACTACAGTGGGAATTCTTGGATTTTTTGATCCTGCAGAAAAAATGGGTTTTCCAAAGAAAGATAAGGAAGATTATGGTCAAACTTTAGGTGTTTGGGGAACTGGAAGCGGATGCTATTTTGTATTACCAATATTGGGCCCAACAACCGCTAGAGATTTTGCGGGAACTGTCATAAATATATGGGGCGACCCATGGTACAGTATGACGGTTTCAAATAATCCGATGATGGCTGAAGGTGTATTTAATGATAGCGATTATTATATTGAAAAAGGTACATCCGCTGTAGATTTTAGAGCAAAGAATATCGAATCATTCGACAATATAGAAAGAAATTCAATTGATTTGTATGCTTCAATAAAAAGCTTTTATTTACAAAATCGAAATAAAAAAATTAGCAATTCAGATAAAATCGTAGAAACTCAAGACGAAAGCGACTGGGAAGAGATAGACACAAAATAAAATCAAAAAGTAATGAAAAAAAAAAATTTAATTTTTTTTATAAATTTTTTGTTATTATTTCTTTTTCTTAACAATGCTACAGCGGACACTTCTGATCCGAAGAAATTTATCCAGGAAATAGTGGATGAAGCAAAAAAGATACTTGTTAAAACAAACACTGCAGAATATAAAGCCGAAAAACTTACAGAAATAGCTTTAGCTACAGTAGATATAAAAGGAGTTGGTTTATATACACTAGGTTCATATAGAAAAAATTTGACCGAAGAACAAAAGAAAGAATATTCAAATTTATTTAAGAAATATTTTTTGAAAACGTTTGTATCAAGATTAACCGATTATTCCGAACCAAAAATAGATGTAATCTCCTCTGATAAGAAAAATGAAAAGTATACCATTGTATCAAGTATTCTTCTTGCAACTGAAAAAAAGCCTGAAGTAAAAATTGACTGGAGAGTTTATACAAAAGATCCTGATAAACCTTTTGTAAGAGATTTAATTATTGAAGGGCTCAGCCTAGCAAGAACTCAAAAGGAGGAGTTCAGTTCTATTATTGAAAGCAATGATGGTGATATCAATGCCTTATTCAAAAAATTAAGAGAATTTATCAATAGTTAACGAAAATTTAATCTTTTTTTTCCTGTAAGCCGAATTATTTTTTTTTGCTCCTGCGATTTTTCTGTTGAGTATTTGAAAAAATTGTATTGCAAAAAAATTGGTGGGCCCGCCAGGATTCGAACCTGGGACCAATACATTATGAGTGTACTGCTCTAACCAGCTGAGCTACAGGCCCTTTGCTAAGTATATCCACACTTTTTATCCCTTTCCAAAATAAAATCTACCTAAAAATCCTAACCTATGTCCTCATGTACACCCCATGTACACCTTTTAACAATAAAGAGTAAATAATATCTACGTTTAATGCCGATCTTATTTAATTACTCTTAAATTAAAAATCCAGTATTTATTCACATTTATCCATTGTTCTTTTTTCAGTTGATTTCATTCTTTGTTCCACATGAAAACGCCTGTTTAAGTAGGACCCGTTTTCATTCTCAACTTTTAATCTTCCACAAGGGGTCGATACCCTTAAATTAATAGGGGTCCCAATAGTTTACACTATAGTGCTTGATTTAGACGGCCAGCCTCTTTGAAAACTTTTCGAAAGTTTAAGTCCTGTCCTAAAAAAAATTATAAAAATTTTAAAACTTTTTCACTTATCCCCTTGCTTGGGCAAGACGTTTGCTATCGTGCGATTTGCTAGGGCAAACCGCCCTCTCTTCCCGGGCTTCGCCCGGGTTAAATAGTGGGAACCATTTTGGATTTGGAAAAAGAATGTTTAGACAAAGGTTAATACCCCTTTTAAAATATTATTACTTTTAACAGTAGTTTCAATTATTGTTAAATCGCCTTTCCACAACTTAACCATTTTTGACACTTTTTTTTCGAGATTTTTATTTTTATCAACAATCAAACCTCTAGAACAATTCTTTTGAAAGATATATCTGGTATTTGATTCTCTATAGTCTCCAACTCCAATTTCTACAAATATTGGTACTTTAATATTTAATGAATATAACAAATAGTCTATTATTCCATCTTCACCTGTTTGGGAAAAAACTTTATAATCTGCATCACTCAAATTTTTGATTTTCGAATAATAGTGTCTCATTATAGAAAAATGAGATGACCCAATTGCAAAAATATTTCTATCGTTTGATCTTGATGCTATTTCGCTCAAAAAATTTTTTATAAAATTAATCATTTTAATTGCAGAATGTATGAAGATACTATCGCCCTTGTGCTAGTATTTGTAAACCTTTTTCCTCATCTGTTATAGTGGGTTTCATTATTTTACGATTCTCCATGACAACTTTTCTTAAAGATAGATCAATTTGCCTATTTGTTTTAGCAATTCTATCCTCAGTAAGTCTTAAATTACCAGTAGACACAGCGGATTGATTCGCAAATAAATTATGTTTTTGTTTACCTTTCTTTACTTTGTGGTTTTTCTTCAAAATATGAAACCTTAAGTCAGCATATACTTTAATAATAGGAAACAAAACTGCCCTGGGTATGAGTAAAACGCTCAATGAAAATAAAAAATCAATCGAGAGAAGAGTAAGCCATTTCATTTTATGTAAAAGTTGTTTGTTTTTATAAGATTCTTTTCTACGATTAAAATCACTAATCAAACCAATAAAAACTCCCTTTACACATATTTTATAAATTTGCGATAATCTATTTCTAATAGATTTATTATTTTTAATAATTAAATCTACGTACGCCTTTTTAGCTGCATAATGGTATAAATAAGACCAATAATGAACTTCTTTGATATTTGAGTTTGTTTTGTTCACATAATTCAAAATATGTGTATTTTTGTGTTCGGATATACGAATTAAATAATCTTCTTCTTCGTCTAATGTTTTTCCAATGACTCCTATTTGCTGGCAATATTCATATAGAGGTGTTCCCGCGGTATAGCCATGGCCAAAAAGGGGTTACTTACATTCCAATCATTTCCTAATAAATACTTTAACGATGCAGCAAATTGGGCCGATTCAATAACAGTTTCTTTTGTTTCACCTGGCATACCTATCATTAATTGATCAGTGGCAGTGGCTACGCCAAGTTTTTTACAATTTGAAATAGCATTATAAACATCTTTTGTTGTAAATTTTTTTTCCATTATATCTAAAATCTTCTGACTACCAGATTCAATACCAAATCTTATAGCAAGCATATTGTTTTCTTTGTAAAACTTTAAATCTTCATAAGTAACACTTGTAACCCTGACTCCTCCACACGACCAGTAAATATCGTGCTTTTTAAATATTCGTGCAGTCCCATAGGCTTGTGTTCGATTACTTAAGGAATTTTCATCATCGAGGCTTATACCTCTTACATTGTACTTTTCTTTTAATTCTATTATTCGAGACTCCAAATCATTTGGCGCATAAACTCTATAACCTTTTGTGTACCTTTGACAAAAAGTACAACGAGCAACACAACCTCTTACTGTTTGTATAGTTCCAATTTTTTTATTTTTACTTTTTTCATAAAATTTCAAACCCTCGGGATACAAATCACCTTGTAGTAAGTTTTCAGTTAAATTTAGAAGATTGTTAATGGGTTCATAAAATTCATGAATCAAATCACCATTTCCCCCAAATTTTTGTAACCCTAATCTGTGTTTATCAAGATCGGGATTTTGCATATCAGATGCAGACAATTGTTCCGCGTTACCTGTTACCTTAAGTTTATGATTTTCATCGATAAATGCTAATCCTTTTATTTGGTGTAATTCCGTATGATCAAGTTGGCGACGAGTAGGATGTAACTTAAAATAATCAAGCAATTTAAGAAAAGGAATTTCACCATCTCCCACTACGCAAATATCAGTTTCAGTTTTATACAATAAAACATTAGCAGAGCCTGATAGATGACCTCCTACGACGATCCACACATCGGGAAAAAGTTCCCGAAGTATTTTTGTTATACGTTTAACACTGGGGTAACAATGAGATAGTGTAGCACTTAAACCAACCACAGTTGGTTTGGTTAATTTGAAATTTTTGATCAATTCTTCATCTGATGGTCTCAAATTATTTATATCGTAAATGTCGCTACTGTAACCTACTTTTTCCATCCAAGTCATCAACCGTAAAATGCCCACAGGTTGTATGGGTACTTGATAATGATTACCGCGCGGAAGCAGAGGCTTTAACGTATTGCTCAATGAACCATCGGGAACAGAACACATTAAAATTTTCATTTGCATATACTCTTCGATTTTACTTTAGTATTCATGGTCTTTTCATTTAATAAAATTATTCTAAATAATTTTTGATATTTTTTTTAATTTTTTTTGTTATTATGATTTCACTAACCTGGACAAGAATGTCAACAAGAAATATTAATTATCCAAAAAACTCTTTAATTGTTTTGATCGGCTTGGATGTTTAAGCTTTCTCAAAGCTTTGGCTTCAATTTGCCTTATTCTCTCTCTAGTAACTGAAAACTGCAAACCAACTTCTTCTAAAGTATGGTCAGTATTCATACCAACTCCAAATCTCATTCTTAATACCCTCTCTTCTCTGGGGGTTAAAGTTGCTAAAATTTTTGTTGTTGCTTCATTCAAATTGGATCTTATTGCTTGATCTAAAGGCATTAAAGCATTCTGATCTTCGATAAAATTTCCTAAATTACTATCTTCCTCATCACCCACTTGTTTTTCTAAAGAAACCGGCTCTTTGGATATTTTTAAAACTTTTCTAACTTTATCAAGTGGCATTCTTAATTTTTTTGCCAATTCTTCTGGTGTTGCTTCCCTTCCATGTTCACTTAATATCAATCTTTGTGTTCTAACAATTTTATTTATAGTCTCTATCATGTGAACTGGAATTCTAATTGTCCTAGCTTGATCAGCTATTGAACGAGTTATTGCTTGTCTAATCCACCAAGTTGCATAAGTGGAGAATTTGTATCCTCTTCTATATTCAAATTTATCTACCGCTTTCATTAAACCAATATTGCCTTCCTGGATCAGATCTAAGAATTGTAGTCCTCTATTGGTATATTTTTTTGCTATTGAAATGACTAATCTTAAATTGGCTTCAACCATTTCTTTCTTGGCTAACCTGGATTCTCTCTCACCTTTTTGTATTCTGCTTACCAATTTTTTATAGTCTCCTACTGGAATGCTTAATTTTTTACTTATTTCAATCAAGCGGTCCCGAGTATATAAAAATTCCTTTTTATTTTTTGTAAAGAAAGATTTCCATTTTTTATTTTCATTTAAAAAATTTGTTAAATTTGGATTTATTTCATTACCAACATAAAATTTAACAAATTCTTCTCTCGAAATATTACTTTCTTGTGCTAATCTGAGAAGCTCACCTTCTAGAGATAAAATTTTTTTATTTTCTATATAGTGAGATTGCACTAGCTTCTCAAGTTCCGATGAAGCTAGCTGTAAGGAGTTTATTTTTTTAACTATTTCATTAACTATATTTTTATAATTTCTTTCTTTTGAGGTTGAGAATGTTTTATAATTCAATATTGAATCAAGCTTTTCTTTTTGATATTTGATTAGCTTGTTATATTTTTTCTTTAAATTAGAAATCGTTTTTAAAACTGCTGGTTTAATTTCATTTTCCATTGCAGCCAAAGAAACATTAAATTCATCTTCTTCGGTAGCTTCTTCGGGTAATTTGCCTTCATTTTCTTCTTTTTTTTTGTCTTTATTTTTGACTGATGTTTTTTTTTCAGTTTTTAAAGATGTTGTATTTGATTCGTTACCTTTATCATAATCCAAGTAGCTCGTATCAATATCAATTATTTCTCTTATCAAAATTTCATCATTTTGAAGTTTTTCATGCCATGAAAAAATTTTTCTAGCTGTGATCGGACTTTGCGCCAGTGCATTCAACATTGCTTCTTTCCCTGCCTCAATACGTTTTGCTATAGCTATTTCTCCCTCCCTAGAAAGAAGTTCCACACCGCCCATTTCCCTAAGGTACATTCTAATGGGATCGTCACTCTTTTCTGATAATTTGTCTTCGTCACCCGATGTAGATTCCTTCTTTTTTAAAACTTTATAGTCAGATTTATTTTCTACCAACGCAACGCTGTTATCAAAAATATGAAAAAAGGCTTGTTCCAAGTTTTGTTGTGTCTTGCACCTTTTGCCCATCGATTTATTTAATTCATTATAAGTGATAAAGCCTCTGTGCAAGCCTCTTTCCATTAGTCTCGCAAATGATTTTGTAATAATTTTTTTCATATTAAATTCGAATATCTAGACGTATATAATTATTAAATTTTATAAATCTATTCCTAATTTAGCTATTATTAGCTTGCCTTTTTAAGTCTAACAACTCCTTGTAAGTTTCTTCGTTCATATTTTGGATCATTTTTTTCTCTAGGTTATCTATTTTCTGATTTAATTCAAATTTATTTAAATCATTTTTAATTTCATCAAAAATTAATAATATCTGGTCATCTTTCTTTTTTATTTCTGTAATAAATTTTACAGGTGCCAAAGCGCTAATATCATTAATCAAGTTCGAATATTTTGTCTGTTTGAATTTTTCTTTTAAAGTATTTGTTTTGAAGATTTTACCTGAAGACAAAAAATTGACTATTTTATTTAAAAAATCAACACAAATTTCAGTATAGAGTTTTAATTCAGATAGCAGCTCAATTCTTTTTTCAAAAACATGTAAATTATTAATAATCAAATATAGTATTGAAAACTCTTTTAATTCAACTTCTTTATAATTTTTTTTCTTAAAAAATATTTCTTTTGTTGAATTTAGAGGTTGTGCTTCTCGATATAGTCTAGAAATTATTTTTTGTTTTTTGTTTGTTAAAGGTGTTAGTCGGTTCAACTTATTTAAGAAAAATTCCTTTGTATATTTTCTAACGATTTCATTTTTTACTTTGTTTGATTGATTTTTTAATACTTTATCTAATTGCGCAAGAGATGCGGGTTGATTTATATCAATATAGCTATAATAGTGATTCCAAATTAAATCATAAATAGAAATTTTTTTATTTACGTAAGATAAAAAGTAGTCTTTGCCGTTTTCTGTAACAAAATTATCTGGATCTTTGTTTTTTGGTAAGAAAAGAAAAGAAATCTTTAAATTAGGTTTTATAATACTCAATAACCTATCTGCGGCACGAACAGCTGCATTTACTCCGCCCTGATCTCCATCAAAACATATAATAATATGATTAAAGAAGCGCCACGCCGTTTCAATCTGTCTTTCTGTTAATGCTGTTCCTAAATTTGCGACTGTATTAATAATTCCAAATTTTGTTAAGGTAATAACATCCATGTACCCTTCTACTAAAAAAATTTCATCATGAGTTGCGGAAAAATGTCTAGATTTATCTAAATTAAATAATGAATTACCTTTTTTAAAAAAAAGAGTTTCAGGAGAATTAATATATTTTGCCAATTTTTGATTGGAAATAATTCTTCCTCCGAATGCAATGGTTGATCCAGTCAAACCATTAATTGGAAATATCAGTCTATCTCTAAATCTTTCAATATATTTTTTATTTTTTTCATCAAAATAAAAAAGTCCTGAGTTTAAAATATCTGATTCAGAAAAATCATTTTTTAATTTTTCAAAAAAAACAGACTCTCTAGAAACAAAACCAATTTTAAAATGATCAATTTCTTTATCTGTTAAACCTCTTTTAAGTAGATAGGATTCTAATTCTTTTGATTTAACATTTTTGAGTTCATTATGATAATAAGATTTATATTTCTCTAATATCTTCGAATATGTTTGCCATTTTTTTTCTCTCTCTTCATCTAATTTTGAAAATTTATAAATTGGAAGACCCGCTTCAACCGCCAAAGTTTTGACCGCTTCTCCAAACTTCATATTTGCTGTTTTCATTAAAAAATCAAAAATATTTCCATGCTCTTGCGAACTAAAACAATGATAAAAACCTTTTTGATCATTTACTGTAAAAGAAGGAGTTTTTTCGTTAGTAAATGGAGAAATTCCAATGAACTCTTTACCTCTCTTTTTTAAATTGACTGACCGGCTAACCACCGTTGAAACCTTTAATCTACTTTTGATTTCTTCTAGATATTCCTTCGGATATTTCATTCAAACCTAAATTATTTCAATATTTCTTTTACCTGCTCTCCTGCTTTTGCAAAATCTAATATATCTGAATATTTTTTCTTTAACACTCCCATAACTTTGCCAATATCCTTCGGTCCTTGGGCCTTTATTGATTGGATGGCTTCTTTGCAAACTTTAGTAATTTCTGTTTCATTTAATTGCTTTGGCAAAAAGGTGCTGATTATTTCAACTTCTCCTTTTTCTATTTCTAATAGATCGATTCGATTATTCTTTTTATAAATCTCTATTGATTCATTTCTTTGTTTAATCATTTTTTTCAAAAGTTGCTTAATATCCTCATCTTTAATTCCTGCTCTATTATCAGTGGTTCTGATAGCAATATCTCTATCTTTTATGGCTGCTAAAATCAGTCGCAAAGTAGAAATTTCTAATTTATTTCGCTCTTTAAGTGCTCCTTGCAATTTTGTTTCAATTTTAATTCTGAGAGACATGATTATTAGAAGATCCGAATCTACTTTAATAAAATAAAATCTTCAAAACAAAAAATTAAGTTACTTGACGCATCAAAATCAATTACTTATGTTGCGCAAAATCATCTTTTATTGTATTAACCTATAACTCATGAGTTGTATTTGTTGGAAGTAAAAACAAATTCAGTCTATTTAAAAAAAGATAATCTTAAAAAGATTAATCCCACGGGAATATTAGTTTTAGAAAACGGTAGTTTTTTTAAGGGTCATGGATTTGGCTTTGAAGGCACAGCAACAGGAGAGGTTTGTTTTAATACTTCTATAACAGGTTACCAAGAAATAATTTCCGATCCCTCTTATGCGGAACAAATAATTAATTTCACCTTTCCACATATTGGAAATGTTGGAACAAATTATGATGATCATGAATCTGATAAAATTTGGGTCAGAGGAGTAATTATTAATTCTGAAATTTCAAACCCATCAAACTATAGAGCCTTAAAACATTTAGATAACTGGTTAAAAAAAAATAAAATAGTAGGTATTACTGGTCTTGATACTAGAAGTTTAACAAACTTTATAAGAGATAAAGGTGCTCCGAAAGGAACCATTTCACACATTAAAAATGGAAAATTTAATATAAAAAAACTTATAAATTTATCAGCTAAATGGTCAGGATTAAATAATCTTGATTTGGCAAAAATAGTTAGTACTAAAAAAAAA
>CEPX01000485.1_pt1 | contig 42597 bp, 46 predicted proteins | sample 361361 | NCBI WGS metagenome assembly CEPX01 (sample SAMEA2619974, study PRJEB7988) | marine metagenome | biome: marine biome (ENVO:00000447); feature: mesopelagic zone (ENVO:00000213) & marine oxygen minimum zone (ENVO:01000065); material: "saline water (ENVO:00002010), including plankton...
TCATAGAACTTAACCTTAACATCATAGTTTGAAAGAAAAAAGAAACAATGAATAGAGGAATTGCAACAAAAAGAGTAATAATTCTTAGTTGAAAAATTGTTTTTTGTTTAAGTAATTTACTCATAGCTAACCTGAACTTAACTCGATCTCTCCAAGCTAACCAAACACCAAAAAGCACACCATAAACAGCACCAACTAACAAAATATTAATAACTAAAATAACTAAAAAAGGCATCTGAGATTCAGGAACAAAATAAGGACGAGTTGCAAAAATAACACCTAAACCCATAATCAACTTAGCATCACCACCCCCCCATTGTCTAGTGCGAAACATAATCATGCCAAAAACATACATCGCTAAAAAACCAAAAATAGCATAATAGAAATAAGACCAAACACCAGACAAAAGAGATTCCATTAAACGGATAGTAAAAGCAGTAATAATTAATCCATAACTAATCCAATCAGGAACTTCTCTGGTTTTTAAATCATTCCAACCAGCAATGATAGTAGCAATTAAAGCAACACTGATTAATACTCCATCTGCTACAAGAACCATAGTAAAACAACAAAAAGATACGTTTATAAATTTTGTTAAGAACAAACCCACACCATGATTACAATCATAGGAGCAGGGCCAATAGGAAACTACACAGCAAAGCTTCTAGCAAAACAAGGCCACAAAGTGAAAGTTTTTGAAGATCATAAAGAAGTAGGAAAACCCATACAATGTACAGGAATAACAACAGCTTTTTTACAAGATTTAATAAAAATCAAGAAAGAATTTATGGTGAATACCATTACCCGAACAAAAGTCTACTCACCAAATCAAGAAGCAGTAGAAATACCTCTAAAGAAAAATTTTGTAGTAGATAGAACATTATTTGATCAATCTTTAGCAGAAGAAGCAAAAAGTGAAGGGGTAGAATATGCAGTAGGACATAAATATACACATTGTGTGCAAAAAGAAAAAATAACAGCACACTTTACGAATGGAAAGAAAGTAGAGAGTGATTATTTAATTGGAGCAGATGGGCCATTAAGTGCAGTTGCGAAGAGTAATGATTTGTATGGAAAAAGGACTTTTATTATAGGACACCAAGCAAGAGTAAAAATTGATTGTGAAAAAGATTTAGTAGACTTTTTCTTAGGAGAAGGATACTTTGGATGGTTAGTACCAGAAACAGAAAAAATAGCAAGAATAGGTATTTGTAGTCTAAGTACTCCAAAAAAATACTTTGATAGTTTAATGAAGAAAAGGAAAGGAAAGATACTAGAATGGCAAAGTGGCATAATACCTTTGTATAACCCAAAATTACAGGCAGAAAAGGATAATATCTATTTGATAGGAGATGCAGCAACACAAGTAAAAGCAACAACTTTAGGTGGCATAATACCAGGAATGCTAGCAGCTCAGTCACTAGGGAAAGCAATAAGTGAAGGGAAAAGCTACCAAAAACTCTGGAAAAAAGGGATTGGGAAAGAGTTGAAAACTCATTTATTGATTCATAGTTTGATGCAGAAATTTAAGAATAAAGACTATGATAGGCTTATTCAACTTGTAAAGCAAGAAAGAGTGAAGAATGCCATAACAGAGCATGATAGGGAATTCCCTAGTAAACTGCTCTTAAAGCTGCTTTTAAGAGAACCAAGGTTTTTACAATATACTAAATTCTTATTCTGATACTACTCTATAGTTATTACAAATAGAAAGGTTTATATACTCTAATAGTAAGTAAAAAACTTATCCCGATTCATAAAAAAATAAAGGGAGGAAACTAAACAATGGCAATAGACGCAAAAGAAGTAGGCTTAGTAGGCCTTGCAGGCGGTGCAGTTTTAGGAGCTAAAGCAGCAGTTAATCATGTATTAGCAAGCGCTGGGAACCTTACAACTTACTTTTCAGAAAGATTAGGCTTAGGCCTTACAGATCTAGCTGAAGGACTTGGTGGTGGTATGATTTTAAGATCAAACTACAATGCATCAAAAGCAAACGGTAAACTCTTAAACAAGCCAACTGCAGGAACTTTATGTGGAACAGCAGCAATAGTTGCAGATGATCTTACTAAGTTTTTCACTACAGCACCTGGAACAGGTTATGATTTACCAGAATTAGCTGGTGACTTAAAGTTAGACGCTATAATTATAGGCGCAACACTTTTAGGCGGAGCATACTTAGGTATGAGAAAGCATACAACTACACCTACTCCAACACCTACACCTGGACCAACTCCAACAACACCTTAGAGTTAGTTAGGAAACAAACTTTTGTAAGTCCTAAGAAAACTTACAACCACTTTTTTTATTCATAACATTTATACCTAGTGATAGCAGCAATACCACCCAAACCTTGCAACCGTTGCCCAGCCTCATGATCAACAGCAATAATATGAATTTCACCCTGAGTGGAATCAACAACCTGCAAAATTTTCTCAACAGAAGCAAACTTATTCTCCTGACGCAAAGAATGAATCAACTCATCAGTAACCAACAAAACCTTAACAGCACCAGCAAAAGCAACCTTGCCAACCTCAGCAACACCATAAGTAGCACACCCATCCTTGCCAATCTCTTCAAACAACTCATCAACCAAAGCAATCTCCTGAATAATACGAGCATTCTTCAAAACTTTCTTTACTTCATCACGCTTTAAGACTTCATTTAAAGCATTCTTTCCTTGAGCATTACAAGTAGCCAAAGTAATTTTTTTCTTTAATTCAGGAGCAGACTTATCAATAACCTTCAGTAATTCCTCTTTCCAAAAAGCAGGAGAAGCAATAACAACATGCTCAATATTCAAACGAACAACATACTCTTGTAAAGCTTTGACAACATCATTATAAAAAGAAGAAGACTTTTTTACAGAAGGAAAACGCTTTTCTTGCACCTCACCTTCAAGCTCACTCATTAATTGGTATCCAAACCTCTTAAGCAAAGCAAAAGAAACTTCCTTACGATCAAGAACACATAATAAAACTTTAGGAAACTTTTCAACACTAGCTTCCTTCAAACGATTAAACTGATGTTTTAACCACTTCTTTTTTTCAATAGTAATAACAGCATTCTCTTCAACATTAATAGTGTGAAAAGAACCAAGTTGGACATCATCAGGACCCTCAGTAATTTTCCCAGCAACACGCAAACTATTATTATATTTATGAAACTCAACTTTATCAACAAGAACAGTAACCTTCACCCAACGCTTCACAACATTAGCCTTCCTTTCATCAGAAGAACCCAACTTCATCTTCCTTAAAGTTTTACCAGAAACATGATCACCAAGATCAATCACCTGACTAAGAAACCACAAATCATCCAAAGAAGACACACTAATAGTAACAGAACCATGCTTTCTATCATCTTTAATTATCTTCATTTTGCATAAATTTACTTGTCGTAAGATTTATAACTAATAAAAAGCTATGTTTTTGCTAGAAAAGAGGGGATAATGAAAAAAGGACAAGACACAGGTTTTACAGTTTATTGGTTAATAGCTATAATAGCACTATTTCTCTTAGGATATGTAATACTTCTACCAGAAGGAGAAAAAGAAAAACTAGTCAATGATCCAGGAGACTTAGGAAATGAAGTAGATTATGAAACTACCTATGGAACTAGAGGAACTTCTACAAGACCAAGCTTAAAACCAACACAAGAAACATTACTCTTAAGCGAAACACCAGGAAAACTTTTACCCTACGGACAAAGCCTTTTTGTCAAATCATTAGCATCAATAAACCTCTTTGCAGAAGAAAATAAAAGAGAAGAAAGAATAACAAACAGTGTATCATTAAAAAGCAACCTCTTTGCAGGAAGCGAAACAACAAAATTTACTTTTAGATTAGAAGACCCAAAATCAATAACAAAAATACAACTCCTAGGATTAATACAAGTAAATAAAGGAGAAATTATTGTAAAAGTAAATAACAAAGAAGTGTTTAAAGGAAGACTAACAACAAGTGAACTACCATTACTTATTCCAAGAGGATATTTACAAAAAACAAACACCATAAGTTTCGCAGTACCATCAGGAGCAATGGGAAAAAACACTTATCAACTAAAAGACATATCACTCTTTATAACAGGACAAAATGTACACACACAAGAATTTAGAGACTTAGTACTTTCAAGAAGCCAACTACAAGACTTAGACAACTTAGCACTCTACTACTTTGTCAACTGTTTCACCTTAAGAGAAAAAGGAACACTAAGAATTTATTTGAATGGTAATTTATTAAGTCAACAACTTATAGTTTGTGACGCAGGAGAAATAAGCCAAGACATACCACTTAGTCAGTTAATAGAAGGAAGAAATATCTTAGAATTTGTCATAGATAAAGGAAAATACATCCTAGAACAAGTAGGAATAGAAGGGAATACAGGAACAGGAAGAGTACCAACTTACTTTTTTACTTTACAAATAGCAGATGTAGCAACAAGACAACCAATAGGAGTAGACATGAAATTTTATGACACTAGAGATAGAAAAGTAGGAAGCTTACTCATAAACGGATTTGAATACTACATAGACACAAGATCAAATGGAGCATACTTTGACATAACACCTTATGTAACAGAAGGACAAAATGTACTCAAAATAATCCCAAGAACAGAATTAGATATAATAGACTTAGCAGTCTTTATTGGGTAAATAAGACATCTCTAAAAAAAGAAGGTAAATAATTTTATGGCACAAGTTCCTATTACATGTAAACTTTGCGGCAAAAAATGGATTGCACCTAATAGAGCTTTTGCGGAAGGATCGTACAAGGCACATCTAATGTCAAAACATCCAAAACCAACTAGACAAGCATCAAGATTACCACGAAGAAAAACTCCTGTAAGAATCTTTAGTGCAGCTAGAGCATCCCAAGCACAAACACAACAACAAGCACAAATACAAGGACAACGCCAACAAGTAAAAGTATCAAGATCTAGAGCACCTAAACAACTAGACCCTTACGCAAAAGGCTATGGTGAATCTCTAGGAAGACTACGAGTAGCACAACTTGCAGGAGCACATCCTTGGGGAACACCAATTTTATTTGCAATAGTTTACACATTCTTTTCCATATGGCCCTTTCCTCTACTTCCACAATTATCAATTTTATGGTATGTATGGGGCATACTCTTTTGGACAGCACTCATATATGCTTTCAGTGGACGAAAAGGATTCTTAATTTTATTAACCATATTTTTCATACTCTTTAATTATGGACTTTTCTTAAACCTTTATTCAGCAGCTGACATTTATATGGAAAACTCCGGCATATCTCTTGAAAATCCTTTTGGAGGACTTCAAGAAAAATTCTATGCATCCTATGGCTCTTTTAAAAACCCCAGAGTAACAGAAGAAATAAAGAAAAAAGGAATAGTCTTTGAAAGATTTAAAGCAGATGATCAATTCCAAGAAGGAGAACCAGCAAGTTTAACAGCAACAGTAACTATAGAAGGCTTTAAAGATTTACAAACAACACAAGTAGCATTTTTCTGTTATGAACAATCAGTAGATGGAGATGTAATAACAGAAGGAGTTATTTATGTAGACTACAGTGATAAACCACAAAATGTCTTAACCATACAACTACAAGAAGAAGAAACCAGCACTCATGAAATCTCTTGCTTATTTCCCAAAGGACTAACAACAGGAAAAGCAGGAGAAAGTTTTTTAGATGAAGGACAAATAATAGGAAACAAAAAATACACCAAAAAAAGAATAGTCATAGAAGCACAAACAAAATTTTCACAAATAACCTCACTCAAACTTTTTAATGTAGAACATGAACACTTGAAAAGAACAACATTGCCACAAGGAGAAGACATTGAACCAGAAACGCAACTACCAGGACAACGAAAACCAACACAACCACTAGGAGTCAGATTTGGAGTAATACCAAGTTGTACTTCAGGATGTGGAAGCCCCTATGCACTCTCAGTAATAACAGGAGTACAACCAATAACAGAACTAAAAAAACCAAGATTAACAGTCGAACTTCGCAAACAACCAAACATATTTGGTATCTTAGCAAAAATAGACTCTTTACAATTAACCATACCAAATGGAGTAGAATTAGTAAATGAACCACTACCTTGTGAATTTGAAGGAGGAAATGCAAATGCAAAAAAACTTGAAGATATAAATGAAAAACTTGAAAAAACAATAAAACAACAAAGAATAGACCAAGAAATAACCATACCTCTCATAAACTTTAAATGCCACTACAAAATACCAAATCCAGAACAACAAATGAGATTTAAACTATTAGAAGCAAGAGCAATCTATGATGTAATAATAAGACATAGAACAGACTTAAACCTTTACAAAGAATTAGAATTGTCAAACTCAGGAGACTCAACATAAAACAATGCAATCAAAATTCTTAATTCCAACCTTGTTTGTTAGCATGTTATTTTTTCTTAACAGTTGTGCAACTCTTCCCTCTAATCCTTTTGAAGGAAGTTTACAAAAAGAAAGAACACACACAGCAACCATAGGAGGAAAAGGACTAGTAGTAGTATTCTTACCAAGTAAACCACCATTAAATGAACTAGATATGGATTATACAGTAGGACTCCAGTTTTTGAACTATAACACTCATGATGTCCTCATAGACAATTTTATCCTAGGAAGCACACTTGATCACCCAAATTTTAACTTTCCAACATTAGATAGAGAATCAATATTAGTAGAAAAAGCACACACAAAAAAAACAGAACAAGGAACCATACAATTTGTAAAACCAGGAGAAGCAACAACCTACAATGGAGCAGGAATACAACTTCGAGATAGAACAATACATTATGGGCCATTTACTTTTGGTAACCTAGGAACAGGACTAACAACACAATTCTTTGTAGAAATGGATATGGAATACGAATCAGAATTTCCTTTCCAATTCTGTGCATTTGACTTACAAAGTAGCCTTAAGTTTCCAACAGGCTGTCCAGTGAAAGACACAATAAGCGGAGCAGCAAGATTAGGATTTGGAGTGACACAAGATCCAGTAATTATTTCAAGTATTAAAAAATCACTTTTAACAGATGATCAATCAACAACAAAAATAATTTTAGACATAACCATTCAAGATAACTCTAAACAAGAAGTAAATGATTTTGGAGTTGTACTCTTAAAAGATTTAGGAAATAATATGCAACAAAGAGTAGTCTCTTTTGACTTAGAACCATTAGGACAAGTAAACGCAGGATTTAGTTGTACAAGCCAAAACAAAATTGAAGGAACAGACACTTCACTTGACGTTAAACTAGTAAAAGGAAAATCAACAATCAGATGTAGAGGAGCAAGCGTGCTCAAAGACGAACGTTTAGATTACCCATACCAAATTTCTCTTCGTTATCCCTATTATCAAAAAATAAAAACACCACCAATAAAGATTCTCCCAACACCATACCTCTCATAACTTTCTAGAAAAACAAAGAGTTACCTTTAAATATAAGAAAACACTGTAAACACCTTATGAAAAGAGGTATTATATTCATTCTCCTAACAGTAGTCTTTCTTACATCTTGTGAAGGTCTCAATCCAAACAAAGGTAGGACAGATACAGGAGGAGCATTTATAGGAGGGACACAAGGTATACAAGTAGCCTTTGCAGAAGATGAACCTCCAAAAAAAGTATTAGATAACAATCAACAAGAATTCTTTGTAACCTTACTCTTAAAAAATCAAGGAGAATTTACAGTACCAGTAGGAGGATTAATAGCATCCTTAAGTGGAGTATCAAAAAAATCCTTTGGATTAACAACATTAAACATAAAAAACACTTTCCCAATAGCAGGAGCACAAAAAGACATAGGTGGCTCAACACCAGGAGGAGAAGAACTACTAGAATTTGGTGAAGCAAAATACACCAATGATATACCAGCAGATTTCCAAACAAACCTCAGAGCAGACATATGCTATGATTACCAAACAAAAGCAATAGCAAACTTATGCTTGAAGAAAGACGTATTAAGAAAAGACATAGATGATGTCTGTGCAGTAAAAGTAGCAAACTTAAAAGCACAAAACTCCGGAGGCCCATTCCAAGTAATAAGTATGAGACAAGACACAGTAGGAAAAAATAGAATAAAACTAAACTTTAAAGTAAAAAACATAGGCAACGGAGCAATCTACGAACCAAAAACTTTCACAAATATTTGCGCAGGACAAGAATCAAATAAAGACAGAGTACAAATAACCTTAACCTCGCCAGAAAACAACTTCAAATTAGAATGTAGTCAATTTGGAGGAAAGAACGAAGGAATAATCAGATTAGTCAATGGAGAAAAAGATATCACTTGCTCCATAGATACAACAAGTTTACAAGAAGTAACCTTCCAAGACTTACTTATAGTAGAAATGGATTACATGTATAGAAATGCTGTTGTAACACAATTAACAGTAGAAAACGCAGTATAATTGTGGCATTTTATAGGGGTGGCTAAATGTTCTTAATGACATCTATTGGTATTTTAATAATACTCTTACTTTTTTCAGCATTCTTTTCAGGCATAGAAATAGCACTAATGTCTTTAGACTTAGTTAAAGTAAATGTATTAGTTAAACAAAAAAAGAAAGGAGCAGAAGCACTCTATAGAATAAAAAGAAAACCTCATCACCTTTTAATTACCATACTTATAGGTAACAACCTAGTTAATATTGGAGCAGCATCATTAGCAACAGTAGTTTTTACAGACCTCTTCGGATCAGCAGGAATAGGTGTGGCAACAGGAACAATGACACTACTGATTTTAATTTTTGGAGAAATAACGCCAAAAACCTTTGCTATACAAAATGCTAAAAGAGTTTCTTTAATTGTAGCAAGACCAATAGAAATTTTAATCACCTTCTTAAAACCAATAGTACTTTTTCTAGATCTCATCTCAAATTTAATGTCTAAATTATTAGGCTCAAAAAAAGAAAAACACCTCTCTGAAGAAGAAATAAGAACAATAGTAAGCATGGGAAGAGAAGAAGGAATCTTGAGCAAAGAAGCAGAAAGCATGATGCACAAAATCTTAGTGTTTGAAGGAACAACAGTAGCAGAAATCATGACACCAAAAAGAGAAATACATATGTTAGATGGAAATAAAACAATAAAACAAATCCTTCCCTCTTTAATCAAAACACATTACACTCGCTACCCAGTTTATCAAAAGAACAAAAATAACGTTATAGGGATCTTAGACATAGAATCACTCTTGAAATATGTGAAAGAACAAAAACTTCGCATAAAAATAAAAAAACTAGTGAGAAAAGTTCCTTATATTTCAGCAATAAAACATGTGGATAGTCTTTTAATAGAATTAGAAGGAAAACACGTTCCTATGGCAATAGTTTTAGGAGAGACAGGAAGAGTACTTGGTTTAGTAACACTTGAAGATATCTTAGAAGAAATAGTAGGAGATATTTTTGAAAGAAGCAAACAAAAACACCTCTGTTTGAGAAGACTAAGCAAAAAAACACTAAAAGCAGATTCACATGTAACACTAGAAGAAATTAACGCAGTCCTACACTTAGGAATACCCTTCAAACACTTTGAAACCTTAGCAGGATTTATTGAAAAGAGATTGAAAGGAAAACCAAGAAAAGGAAGAAAAATTCAATTAAAAAACGTACAAATAGAAATTACTAAATTAAGCAATGATAAGATTACAACACTAAAAATCACCAAACAATAATTGTTCTCTTCCTCTAACTATATCCTTATAAACTTCTAAGAATTTTTTTTCTAGTATGCAACTTATTGGGGACTTTCACATACATGGACGATATGCACAAGCATGCAGTAAAAAAACAACCATAGAAGACTTAGAAAGAACTGCAAGAATTAAAGGAATGCATGTCTTAGGAACAGGAGATGCACAACACCCAAAATGGTATGAAGAAATAACTTCTAAACTAACAGAAGATGATAATGGCATATTATGGACTAAAACAAAATTTCCCTTTATCTGGCAAACAGAAATAAGCTTAATTTATACACAAGGAGGAAAAGGGAGAAGAATACACCATGTAGTTTTATTTCCTAATAAATTAGTAGTAGACCAATTTATAGAAGCACTATTGAAAAGAGGAAGAATAGACTATGATGGAAGACCAATCTTTGGCATGAGTAGTATAGAATTTATAGACATGTTAAGAGACATAAGTCATGACATAGAAGTAATACCTGCACACGTATGGACAAGCTGGTTTGCAATCTTTGGAAGCAAATCAGGATTTGACTCAGTAGAAGAATGTTTTCAAGAAAGAGCAAAACATATACATGCATTGGAAACAGGCATGAGTTCAGACCCAGCAATGAACTGGAGAATATCTGGATTAGATAAATACAATTTAGTAAGTTTTTCAGACCCACACTCTTCATATCCATGGAGATTAGGAAGAGAAGCAACAAGATTTGAAGTTAAGGAATTAACTTATAAAAACATTTTACAAGTAATTAGAGCTGGTGATGGATTAAAAGGGACAATAGAAACACCACCAGAATATGGAAAATATCATTATGATGGGCATAGAAGTTGTGGAGTAGTAATGAAACCTGCAGATTCAAAGAAAGCGAATAAACAATGTCCAAAATGTCAAAAAGAAATGACTATAGGAGTAGAATATAGAGTAGAAGAATTAGCAGATAGAGCAGTAGGGTATAAACCAAAAAATGCAAACCCTTACCATTCCTTGATTCCCTTAACAGAATTAATCTCAAAAGTCTATGGCATAAAAACACTCTCTTCGAAGAAAATTAATGAAACCTATTATCGATTGATTAAACAATTCCAAACAGAATACTCTATACTGTTAGAAGCACCAGCAGAAGCACTACAAAAAGTAATTCCAAAGCAATTAGCTGATTTGATAGTGCAGAATAGAACTGCTAGTTTAACTATAAAACCAGGCTATGATGGTGTGTATGGAGAAGTAGGGTTAAGTGAAGAGAAAGAGCAACCAGAAGGCCAAACACTACATAAATTCTTTTGAAGTATACCCAAAGCTTTATATATCAGTTATTATTCTCGAGTAGTGAATAAAATGGTAAGTACTCTCTCAAGATCAATCATTCTAAGCGTATTAGCAATAGCATTCCTTTTCATAGCAGGAACAACAGCAGAAGCAAGCTACTACACAGACAGATATGGTGGAAGAGACACTGGAGGCTATTTTTCCTTCCCAACATACTCAGGAAACTTTGAACAAATACAAAATAAGAATAGCTTAGATGTAAATCAATTCAACACACAAAACACATTCTATGACAGAAATCTAGTATTTGGAGAAAATGTCAGAAATAGAAATTTAGGAGCAAACTTCCAATTTAACCAAGATATTTTAAATTTAAACCAAGATGGTAGAAGTACACAAAGTAATTTTGATACAGGAAGCATAAGTTATTCATTAGGAGATGGTAATCAACCAACCTATAGAAGAGAACTAACAGGAAACTTTAGAGGAAAAAGAAACGATTTCACAATCACAGAAACAATATTTGGCGGGGAACAAATAAATTATAATAGAGACTTTGATACTAGAAACACAAATACAATAGGATTTAACAACAACAGATTTACAAACAACATCAATGCAAACACAGCATTAACAGACAACACATTAACAAGAAATACAGACTTAACACAAAAAGATAAGAATACAGTTAAGAATAGATATAGTTTAAAACAAAGCGACTTTGGTAGTGGCTTTAGAATACTATTTAATTAATTCTAACCAATATAATCAGTACTTAATTTACCAGTAGTTTCAGCACCAGTATTCAAAGCAATAGACTTTTTAATCTTTTTAACATTCATTAACTCTTTTTCAACAGTATCCATTTCATCATTCAAAACATTAACCTTTAATTTAAGCTTTAATTCCTTATTTAACACACGTAAAAGCTCTTTAGCACCACGAACACCCAAATAATTAGGATGACCAAAAGTCTCAGCCAACAAAGCAGCAGAAGGAATCTTTCTTTTACCAGCTAAACCAGGCAATAAACCAGAAACACCAATAATAGGTCCAACAAAATTTTGCGTATTCTTCTGCAAACCATGATTTTGATACTTAGAAACAATCTTTTTAGAATTACCAGTACAATGTACTTTAGGCTTAGAAGGAATCTTAGGAAGAGCAATACCACCAAGAGTAACAATCTCTTGCAACTTATCTTTCTGGAAAGTATCTAAAAGATTATTACAAAACTCATAACAAGAAACCTCACTCATAGGCTGAACATCACCAGCCAACATCAATAAAGTCTTACCATTCACTTGCTTTCCATAAATATCAATAGAAGGCAACTCAACAATGTTTTGCTCATTTACAAAAACACAATGAGGTAAATCATTAGAAGTTAACTCAAACATTTTTTCAGCTTTAAGAGAATCAATCAAAAAATCAACAGCAATCTTGCCAACATTTCCAATACCAGGAAGACCTTCAATAAGAACAGGATTCTTTACTTTAGTTTTAGAAATTTTTTTAATCTGCCAAGTCATCTTTTATTGTAGTAGCTCCATACCTTATAAACATTACGCAATCTCTTGTTGCTCCTTAGCTATTCTTCTATAATTACCCCATTTATCTTCAACACTATACTTAGCAGGCTTAGGAGAAACACACTTCCCCTTACAAGAAACACAACTATCTTTTAATCCATAAGCACTACAAGAAGTACATTTTAAAATTTCAACTTTCATTTTTGCACAACCTCACCTTCACCACCATCTTTCTTTAGAGTAGAAATTAAAGTATCTAAAACTTCACCCAACTCTTTTTCAGCAGTCTTAAAATCACCAGCTTTAAGAGAAACATCATACTTAGGAGCACCAACATACCCAATAGTAAAATCATACTTTTTAGTCTTAGCAAAAGCTAAAGCCTTATTGATAGCACTTTTGATAACCTCAATACCAGTAGGAGACTTACACTTTAAAACAATCTTTTGAGCAACCTTAACTTCAGGAGGCTTCATACGAATAGCAATTAATTCAGTGAGAGTCTTAGCAGTAGCTTTATCAACACCAATCTTAGTTAAGACTTGATCACCCTCTAGAAGCACTTCTTCAAAACAATTGAACAAAGAACCAAATTCCTCAACAACTTTAAAACCAAACAATTTGTAAACATCTTCCAAAGACTTTTTTAATTGATGGGCCAAAACTTCAAGAACCTTTTCAGCCTTTTGCTCATTTTTAATCTCTTGATTCTTAGCAATCTGAGAAGATTTAGTAGCACGTCTTAAAGACAAATCAATACTCCCACGCTCAGGATTAACACGAAGAACCTTACACAAAATTTTCTTATTTTCTTTAACATAATCACGAATAGAACGAATACGACCAGGAGAAATCTCAGAAATATGAACAATACCTTCCTTATTTTGGAATTCATCTAGAATAACAAACACAGTAGTAGGAAGAATCTTTTTAACAATACAAACAACAATTTCTCCATCCGAAGGAAAACCCTTCTTCTTGTAGAACATGGTTATAATACCTCTAAAATTCTAGCACGAATCTTGCCCTTACCACCAGTAGGATCAGCAAGCACTTTACTACAAACTAAACACTCAACAAGAGAAGCAGGCTTACCAAAAATAATCTGTTCGTTCTTACATTTTTGACAACGAACTTTTACAAACTTACTCTTAGGTTCAGTAGGATTCATCTTAGAAAACAACCCCAAAACTACGTTTATAAACTTATCTGTAAGGTTCTCCTTGCCTTTAGAAGAGTATTCGGAAGGTTTATATAGGAAAAGTGCTCTAGTTCAAGCTAATGAGTCGGGTGAAGATAGTTAACGGGAAAAGAAAAGATTTGATGGCAAAGTTAACAGATTATTTAACAGTAGCTTTAGCAACATTAACAGGATTTATCATCTTAATTTCTTACAACAACCCAAGCGTAACAGGATACTCAGTCTTTAGTAACACCTACGGAGCTGCATCACCATTCATTATAATCTTATTGTTAGCAGTAATCATATTCTTATATGTAAGACTAAATAAACGTTAATTCTTAGAAGAAAACCTTTAAATACTAAAAACCTAGTTTAAAAGTAGACATGGCAGACGGTGATAAGACATATAGTAAAAAAGAGAATGCTAGGCGAAAGTCAAGAGGACTTCAAAGAGGGGAAGGTCCAGGTAGCGGTGTAGTAAATATTCTTGGTGGATTTTTTCGAATGCTTGATGATGTAGCTTACACAGTAGGAGATGCATTTAGAGGAACTGGAAAAGTTTCAAGAGGAGTTGGAAGCGTAGCAAAAGGAGCAGGCTACTTAGCACAAGGAACCGGAGATGTAGTAAGAGGATCAAGCGGATTAGTTAGAAGAATTACTGACAGAGCAGCAACAAAAGCAGAAGGAGAATCAGTATACTTATCAAAAAAAGAACTTCATGATTTAATGGAATTAGAACCAACAGAACAAGCAGCAAAATTAAGAAAATATATGAGAAAAGGAAAAGGAGTACAAATTCCTGTAGGATTAATGCAAGATTCATTAGATCACCTTGTTGCAAGAGATTATACTTTAGGACATGGAGACCCAGAAGTTGAAAGAAGACTAAGAAAAGTAGCAGCAGTATTATTCTTATTCACAGCAATAGTCTTTTTTGACAAAACAAGCATAACAGGCTATGCAGTATCAACATCAACAGGAACATCACTAAGTGGTTATTATTCATTACTAGGCTTTGCAGCATTAGGCATGGCAGTACTTTACTTTGCTTACAAAGGAAAAAGAAAACGCTAAACTAATTCTAATTTTTTAGCACGTAAACCCTTAGCTTGCACACTCATCTTATTACAAGCACCACATTTATATCTCAAATCTTGCTTTTTAGAAGTTTTAGCACCAGTACGTTTAAAAGAAGAAATAGCGCCCTTAGAAGTCTTACCTTTATTACCATAACCACTCTCAATACCACGCTTAGTACGACGAGCAATAGAACCCTTCTTTAAAGTACCACGATCACGCTTCTTAGCAATACTAACAGTATGCTCAGAATGCTTCTTACACTTATTACAATATTTTTTTGATTTTTTAGGAAGTTTCACTTTTTATCTCTTCAGCACGCTTTTTTTTAATCAACACATTCGCAGTTTTTTTCGGCAACACCGAAGTGTCCTCTTCTTCAAAAGGACCATAAATGTTCAAATCATTAGCTACAAACTGCGGAACAGGATGTAGCAATCGAACAACTTTCAGTTCACTTGCTTTCTCAGAATCCTCTTCAGTCCTTTTTATGTCTTTTGGTTTACTCTCAGGAACAGAAGGAACTTTCTTTTCAATAACAGACTCTAAAACACTACCTCTGAACCTATTTAATACTTCTAAGATTTCTAGAAATAATTTTCTTTCTTCAGGCAAAAGAACAGGAGGAATATCACGCTCTTTAATACGAGAAGAAAAAAGAGCTAATTGCATAATCTTATTTTCTCTCTTTTCATACAATTCTTTAACAATCTTTTTAACGTTAACTAATTGCTTTTCAGTCTTTTCAATCTCACCAGCAAAAATAGAATCCTTACTTTTTTGAGCATCAATAATAGCAGATTTTTCTTCTAAATATTTAATGATGCTTCTGAAGAAATTTTCATCAACCTTTTGCAATTCTTGACTATACTTTTCTTTCCTTAAAAGATCATACAATTTCTCATAAGTCATAATACTCTCAATAGCCATAAGCTACCATTTTAGCCGACAAGCTACTTAAACATTATTGTTATTCAAACTATACTCTTATAAATTATAACACTTGAAAAGGAAATATGCAAATTAAAGCACAACCAGAAGACTTTGTAGTCAAAGAAAATAAAGTTATAGTGAAGAGTAAAGATGGAGACTATAGTTATTGGCTATTGAAAAAGAGGAATTTAACTACAACTGAAGCAGTGAAGAAATTAGCAGAAAGACTACATATTTCAAAGAAACATATAGGGTATGCTGGGAATAAAGACAAAAAAGCAATAACAGAACAACACATATCACTTACTAAAGTTACTAGAGAAAAAGTTGAAAAGCTTGCAATTGAAGACATAGAACTAATTTATGTGACACAAGCAAAAGAAAGAATAACCATAGGAGATTTAGCAAGCAATTCCTTTGTAATAGTGGTTAGAAATCTAGTAGAAAAAAAATTAAAAATATTACAACTCAAAAACTACTTTGGTGAACAAAGATTTGGTAAAGGTAAAAATAATCAAGAAGTAGGGAAAAAGTTAGTACAAGGAAATTTTAAAGAAGTGTGTAAATTATTAAGACTAGAAGTACAAGAAAATGATTTTGCAGGAGCATTAAGAAAATTAGATCTGAGAAATTTAAGGTTTTATGTGCATAGTTATCAATCAGACTTATGGAATAGAGTAGTTAGAGAATTAAAAGAATTACCAGAAAAAGTTCCAATAGTAGGATACTTAACAGAATTAGAAGGAGAAGTAAAAGAAAAATATGAAAAGTTGTTGGAAGAAGATGGAGTGAATCAACAAGACTTTTTAATAAAATCACTACCAGAACTAGCAAGTGAAGGAACAGAAAGAAAAGTGCAAGTAGAAGTGAAAGATTTTACAGCAAAATGGGAAGAAGATGAACTTCATAAAATGAGAAAAAAAGTAACTTTAACCTTTACTTTACCACCAGGAGCCTATGCTACAATGGTAGTAAAACAGCTTTTTGAGGAACCTTTATAAATTGCTTATTCTAATCTAATTCTAACAATGTTCAAATTTTTAAAAGAAAAACTCAAAGGCGCACTAACAAAAATTAGTAAAGATGTAGAGGAAGAAATTCCAGATGAAGTAGTTGAAACACCAAAAGAAGAAAAGCAAGAAGTAAAGAAAAAACCAGCACCAAAAAAGAAACCAAAGAAAGAAAAAAAAGAACCAGAAATAAAAGAAGAAGTAGAAGAGAAAGAAGAAAAACAAGAAGAAAAGAAAGGATTTCTTTCAAAGATTTTTAAGAAAAAAGAAGAAGAACAACCTGAAGAAGTAGAAGAAGAGAAAAAAGGATTCTTTGCAAAACTAAAAGAAAAAGTAGTAACAAAAAAAATAAGCACAGAAAAATTTGACAAACTCTTTTGGGAATTAGAGCTAGCACTACTAGAAAACAATGTAGCAGTAGAAGTAGTAGAAAAAATAAAAACAGACTTGAAAGAAGACTTAGTAGACAAACCAATAAACAGAGCAGAAGTCTCAACAATATTGCACAAAAGCTTAAAGAAAAGTGTTGAAGCACTATTAAAAACACCAACAGAAGATTTAGTAGAAGAAATAAAAAAGAAAAAAGAAAAACCCTATGTAATAGCCTTCATAGGAGTTAATGGGTCAGGAAAGACAACAACAATAGCAAGAATGACACACTTATTACAACAAAAAAAGTTAACTTGTGTTCTAGTAGCAGCAGATACCTTTAGAGCAGGAGCAAAAGAACAACTGAAAGAATGGGCAACAAAATTGAAAGTAAACGTAATAGCACATGACTATGGAGCAGACCCAGCAGCAGTCTGTTATGATGGCATAGAATATGGAAAAAAACAAAAAGCAGATGTAGTGTTAATAGATACTGCAGGAAGACAACACAGCAATGTGAATTTAATCAAACAAATGGAAAAAATAATGAGAATAGCAAAACCAGACAAAAAAATCTTTGTAGGAGAAAGCATAACAGGCAATGATGTAGTAACACAAGCAAAAGCATTTGATCAATCAGTAGGTATAGATGGCATAATCTTAACCAAAGCAGATGTAGACGAAAAAGGTGGAGCAACCATATCAGTATCTTATGTAACAGGAAAACCAATACTCTATATAGGAACAGGGCAAGAATTGGGAGATTTAGAGCCTTTTGACCCAGAAAAAATCATTACTACCTTAGGACTATAAACCAAAACTTTATAAACAGCTATTTTTCTACAAACAATCCAATGTATCAATTAAAAACGTCATTTCAAAGTAAACTAATTCTAGAGCAAACTATCTAAAGGAAACTAAAACACTATGCCAAACTCCCTTAAAACAGATAGACAAGCATACTATTTAGAAAGAAAAGATATTACCAGCCCACATGCTCACCTATTGGCTTATCAAACAAACCATACTTTAGCAATAAATAGTGTCTCAGCATATCATCACTTACAATCACAAAAAGAGTCTAAACCGAATTCACTAGGGAGAGACATTCTCTATGAAGGCAAGTTAGCAGCTAGTAGAGCATCCATAGACGCTTGGCTTATGGGAGAAGTATTAGCGAGTAAAGGAAAAGAACCAAAAATTTTTACTGGACGACTCTTTGAAGAAATAGCTTTCTTGAATGAAGAGCTAGATAAAGCACAACAAAGACTTAGTGCGTAGACCTCCTTTAATTCTAGAAAGATTTTTATATCAAACCAACTATTACTTTTCAATAATGGTAAAAAAAATTTCTTTCTTTCTCCTTGGAACACTTTTTGTACTCTTAGTTATTAGTGCATGCACACCAATCTACTGTAGCACACCAGACATTCTACATAAAGGAAAATGCTGTCCAGACAAAGACAAAGATGGAAAATGTGATGAAGGAAAAATGATTGAAGAAAAAACTTATGTTCCAGAAACAAAACAAAAAATCAAAATAGAAGAAAAAACACCCCAAAAACCAAAACCAAAAACAAAAGATGGAGTAATAAGAAAAGTACTTCCAACTGATGACCCATTCATAGGAAATCCAGAAGCAGAAACACTATTCATTGAATTCGCAGACTACACAAACACAAACACACAAAGATTTCACAAAGAAATATTACCCAAACTCTTAGAAAATTATGGAGACTACATAAAATATACTTTTAGAAACTATCCAAGCCAAACAAACAAACAATCACTTCAAGCAGCAGAAGCAAGTGAATGTGCAAAAGAACAAAACAAATTTTGGGATTACCACGAACTTTTAATAGAAAATCCTTATAGTTTAACTGAATCTGCACTACATGACTATGCAAAACAAGCAAAATTAGATAAAGAACAATTTGCCGTATGCCTCTCACAACAAAGATACAAAGAAGAAATACTAGAAAACAGAAAAGAAGGGCTAAGATCAGGAGTCATTATAACACCAACATTCTTTTTAGACAACCAAAGAATAGCAGGATTTAAGACCTACACAACATTCGAAAAAGTATTTGAAGAAGTACTTTATGAACAACTCAAACAAATAAGAGGAACCAAACTTTCAGCAAAATCCATAGGAAAAACCTACTTAATCCTAGAAGGAGAAGCAGCACTCGACCCAACAGTTACTATAAGCCCTTATTCAAATAAAATAGACTTCTTAGACGCAACATTTACTTTCACAGCAGAAGATCTTACAAAAGAAGATAGTGCTACCTCACAAGACAAAGCAACACTTGAAGTAACATACACACTCAAAAGACCACAACAATTTACAAAAGACACTTATAGGATTGTATTAAAAGAACTCATAACAGAAGGAGTAGACCACACCTTTTATGGAGGAATAGGAACAAATGTCCTAATCAATGGAAATACAAACATAGGCACACCATACTTACCCTCATCAACAGCATACGTAACACTCTGGGGAAAATCAGACCTTTACAAAAATGATATTTTACTAGCAGAAGATACTTTCACTCACTTTATGATAACCCTAAATATACGAGATGAAAATCATAAACTCCTAAAACGCTCAAAGAGCACAGGCGTACAAGCATACCTTTTACTCTCAGGAAAATATGGAGGAGAACACTTACAAGGAACTGAACAAGGATTTATTTATTTATATTGGAATAAACTAGATTTTAGACAGTAAAAAACCACTACCACCTCATAGAAAACTTTTATATACTCCATAACATTACTAACAACCTATGAAAAAAGCAGGGAAAAGACAAAATACCACAGTTCACAACTATCCATTACATCATCATCGCCATACACATAAACTTCTCTATATCATAACCATATTATTAGCAATAATCATACTAGCAATAGTACTAAACAACCAATCAATCAATAAAGTACCAACAAAAAACTTAGAAACACAAGCAACACTAACAATTGACTCAGCAACTTGTGAATGGGATGAAACACAATACAAAATTTGTGAATCTATCTCATGGAATGCAGAAGCAGGATCTTATGTGAAACCCTATATACCAGGAGGAGAACTATTAGATGAAGTCCAAAAACAATATAGTAAACAATTCAATTACTGTCAACATGTCGGAACAGAAAGTGGCTACAGAATAGTACGAGCAATGCTCTATGACAAACAAGGACTCTTAAAAGATATGGGAAAAGGAGTTTCTTGTGAAGCTAAAAAAATAACAACACAAAAAACAAACACAAAAAGAACTTATAACTATAAAGATTCCTTGCAATTTATTGCAACACTTGATTCAACTAACATAAGAAACACAGATCCATGGTATGCTAAACTAAACAAAAAACCAAACCAAAAAATTACAGTATCAAGAAGATCTTACGCACAAGGATACTATATAGAAACATTTCCAGATTCAGTACAATCCTGCACAATTACAGGAACATGGGTTACAGACAATGACCATTTAGGAAGACAAAGACGCTATTGTCATGAAGCAAAAGGAACCTTTGTTGGTTATGCAGATGCAGAAAATCAATACGTTACTAATGACCCAACATACTTTCCTTGGGAAGGAGAAAGTAAACCAAAAGTAAACCCCTTACCTAAAGACTATCCAAATTATGCCTTTTATATGAACACTTGTAACACTAATTATTACACAGAACAAAAATATTATTTCAGAGGAACAATTGAAGGATTTGGAACAAAAGAACTCACATTTAATTGGGAATACTTTGACGATGAAACAAGACCACAAGTTTCCATAACAATAAACCTTGATTGTACTTTAATTAAGTCCTAAACATGACAAAACCTTTATAAGTACATAAATAAGCATACAAACCACTTAAAGGGAAAAGAAAACAATGAAACAAAATTTAACCTTAATGTTAACATTCTTACTTCTTTTAGTAGGATTCTTTGCATCAACAACATACACAGGAGCATTCTTAAGAGAAAGTATAACTTCAAGACATATTGGAGGTATAGAAAACCCAGACATTTATCGTGCTAAAGCAGGAGGACAATTAACAAAATTTCCTTCTTTTGGAATAGCATCAGAATCTAGGAAAAGAGATATTATGAACACTCCTGGATTTTGGGATGGTAGACTTAAACCAGATGTAGGCTTTTGTAGAGATTTAGAACTTAAATTTGCTACATTACAAAAATATAGTGTTAGAGTATTTATTAAAAACAGATTTAATAAACCACAAGCAACTTTTCCAACAAGTATGGACATAAATCAAGATGGAGTCTTAACCTACGCAGATGTACTTGGATGCAGAGCTAGTCTTGGAAGGAATCAAGATTCAGAAAGAGAAAACCAAGTACAACGATGGGACTGTTTACAAGAAGGAGATTCAACATGTAAACTTAATAGAGTACATTATTGTATGCCAGACCCAGAAAGTGGCTTTTTAAATTGGGTAAGACAAGACCTTCCAAAAGATGTAGACTTAGCCTATACAAATTGTCTCCCTCCACGAGATGATTTGCCAGCACGCTATAGTGGCACTAAACCAATACTTCCATTTTACAAATAACTTCTTTTTTACTATTCATGATTTCCATTAAAAAAGCACAAACTAATTTAGAATACTTTTTTCTTACACTACTCCTACTAGCATTTCTTTTACCTTTTGTTTACAATGCATTACAAGCAGCACACAAAAGTCACCAAATACTTAGTGCTGACAACGTACTCAATGATGTAGAAAGCGCAACAGGAAGTGTTTATGAACTAGGACCAGGAAACCAAAAAACAGTCTACGTAAAAGTTCCCAATGGTATAACAGGATCAGTAGTAAAAGGAAATATTCTTTCAATAGATGTAGCAAGCAAACAACCAGTAGCCTTAGTAAAACAAACAACACCAAAAATTGTAGGAACATTACCTTATGAAAAAGGATCTTACCATATCAAAGTAAAATCCATAAAAAATGATCTTGTTAGAATAGGAGAAGGACTAGAACTCTTTGCAATAACCCCGAACTGTGCGAGTACAACAGGAATGCCACAAACAATAGAACTCCTAGGAGACGAATTTAAAACTACAAGCACACTCTTGAAAGACGGAATTCCTTATGCAACAAATCAATATACTATAATAGACCTAGCAACATTACAATTCACAGCACTACAATCAGAACTTCCACCAAAAACAAACTTTGAACCATACCTCTTAAGTGTACAAAATGGAGCAGAAGTAACAGAAACAAAAAAACTTTATGTTTATCCAACACAAAACCTTTGTGGAACATTAAATCCTACACTATTAATAGAATCAAGAGACAATAGTCATACATCAATAGAAGACTTAACAGATCAACTCTCAGAAGACGATGGACACTATTATACTCTACCAACAAATGAACTCTTACATTTAGAATTAACAAACACACAAAAACAAGGAGACTATACATTAATAGCAATAAGATGTCATGCAACAGGAACACTTAATCTCCTCAGAGAAGGAACAACAACCATAGTAGGAACAGCAAGCTGTACAGCAAACACTTGGGAAACAATCAAACTATACATCACAACACCAGGACCAGCAAGTAAAACATGGGATATACAAATAACAACAAAAGCAGATATAGACTACTTAAGCGGATGGACCATTTAACTTAAAACTAAACATTTAAATATTTGAAGAGATAAAACATCATTTAGGGGCTTATATTGAGTATTAAAACACCAATCAAAAAGATATTGAACTATTTTTCTAACAGAGTTTATATTAATTGGATGGGAAAACTAAGAATAAAGCTCTAAAACAGCTTATATTAGCCTTAAAAAGCTTTATAAACTCCTTTTAAGTACTTTAAACCATGCTAGACAACTTAGGAACCTCATTAAAGAATACACTGAAGAAGATAGCAAATGCAGTATTTGTTAATGAGAGATTGATAGAAGAGCTAATAAAAGACATACAAAGAGCACTCTTACAAGCAGATGTTAATGTACAATTAGTCTTTGACCTGAGCAAACTCATAAGAGAAAGAGCACTCAACGAAAAACCACCACAAGGAGTAAGTCAAAGAGAACACCTAGTAACCATAGTCTACGAAGAACTCATAAAATTCTTCGGAGAAGAAAAAAAAGGAATAGAACTAACAAAGAAGAAGCCGTTTAAAATAATGATGGTAGGACTCTTTGGAAACGGAAAAACAACAACAACAGGAAAGTTAGCAAAATATTATACACAAAGAGGAAAAAAAGTAGCTTTAGTAGGATTAGATGTGCATAGACCAGCAGCAGCAAAACAACTACAACAACTAGCAAACACACTAAAAATACCAGCATATGTAGAACCAAAAGAAAAAAATGCGTTAAAAATATGGAAGAAGCACGAAAAAGAATTCAAACAATACGATTTACTGATAATAGACACAGCAGGAAGAGACGCACTAAGTGAAGACTTAATAGAAGAAATAGAAACCATACATCAAGCAGTAAAAGCAGATGAAAATTTGTTAGTCATAAGTGCAGACATAGGACAAGCAGCAATGACACAAGCAGAACAATTCCACAAAAGTTGCGGCATAACAGGAGTAATAGTAACAAAATTAGATGGAACAGCAAAAGGAGGAGGAAGCATAAGTGCTTGTGCAGCAACAAAAGCACCAATCAAATTTATAGGAGTAGGAGAAAAATTAGAAGACTTAGAAGCATTTAATCCAACAGGATTTGTAGGAAGATTATTAGGAATGGGAGATATAGAAGCACTCTTAGAAAAAGCAAAAGCATCACTAGATGTTGGAAAAGCAGAAGATTTGAGTAAACGAATGCTCAAAGGAGACTTTAATTTTATAGACTTATATGAACAACTCCAAAGCATGAACAAAATGGGACCATTGAATAAAATAATGGACATGATACCAGGATTTGGAAAAATGAACATACCAAAAGACATGCTAAATGTGCAAGAAGATAAATTAAAAGTATGGAAATTCATCATGGATAGTTGTACAAAAAAAGAACTAGAAGACCCAGAATTATTAACAAGAACAAGGATTGAGAGAATAGCAAAAGGAGCAGGAGTACAAGTGAAAGATGTGAGAGAGTTATTAAAACAATACAGACAAAGCAAAAAAATGATGAAAATGATGAAAGGGAAAAATCCTGAAAAATTGATGCAAAAAATGGGCAAAATGAAGATGAAATGATATTGATTTAGCCTATATATTAACCTTCTACAAAACTTATAAACAACATAACTTACTAACCTATAAAGAGGTGTAACTATGTTAGTTATGTGTGAAAACTGCGGACAACACTATAGAATGTACCAAGAAAAAGAAATCTTACACAGTGATTATTACTGCGAAAGATGTAGGAGTGAATAATGAAACTAATAGCACAAGGAGCAGAAGCAAAACTCTTTCTAAAAAATAAAGTAATACATAAAGAAAGAATAAAGAAAAATTATAGAATAAAAGAAATAGATAATGCACTAAGAAAACAAAGAACAAGAAAAGAAGCAAAACTATTAGAAAAATGTGCAGGAATAGTGCCAAAATTATTAGAAGTAAATGACAAAACAATGACTATACAAATGGAATACTTAGAAGGAGATTTGTTGAAAGAAGTAGTAGAAAAAATGGGGAAAAAAGAAGCTGAAGAAGTATTAAAACACTTAGGGAAGCACATAGCGATTATCCATGAAAAAAATATAGTGCATGGAGATTTAACGACAACAAATGTGATAGTGAAAAAAGGAAAGCCATACTTGATAGATTTTGGATTGGGATTTGTAACAAACAAAATAGAACACAAAGCAGTAGATTTGCATTTATTGAAACAAGCACTAGAAAGCAAACATCACTTAATTCACAAAAAAGCGTTTACATGGATTATGGAAGGCTACAAGAGTTATAAAAAATATAAAGAAGTGTTGAAACAATTACAGAAAGTCGAAAGTAGAGGAAGATATAAAGGGAAAAAAGCTTAACAAAACGTTTAAAAACTAGCTTTTGTTGTCCACTTACAATAGCCCCGTAGTGTAGCGGTCTATCACGGCTCCCTTTGGAGGCGTCAACGGCAGAAATGCATGAGGAAAACTCTACATTGTCGACTTCGAATCTGCCCGGGGCTACTTTCCACAATCTTTATAAACCCACTTTCAAACACAAAGAAATGTGAGAGATGAGCAGGTTGAAAAACTCGCTTATACTGGAACAAAAATAGTTCTAGAAGCTCTCTAATCTAAACAAAAATGGCACGAATGTACTCAAAAAAGAAAGGACAAAGTGGAAGCACAAGACCACTAAAAAGAGTCAAACCTAGCTGGGTAAACCAAGATACTAAAACAGTAGAACAATTAATAGTGAAGTTAGCGAAAACAGGAAAAACACCAGCACACATTGGGTTGCTTTTAAGAGACTCCTACAATGTCCCAGACGTAAAAGCAATAACTAAAAAAAGTATAACCTTAATCCTTAAAGAGAATAATTTACAACAAAAATTACCAGAAGACTTGAGAGCACTAATCAAAAGAGATGTACAAATAATGAAACACAGAGAAACACACAAACAAGACAAAACAGCAAAAAGAGGACTCCAATTAACAGAAAGCAAAATAGGAAGATTAGTGAAATACTACAAAAAAAACGGACAACTCTCAAAAGACTGGGCATACGACAAAACAAAAGCAAAAACATTCATAGATTAAAATCACAACTTATTTAACAAAGGGGGATTATAGTTTTTAACTATGAGTTTTCTTAAAAGCATCCAAGAAGCAGCAAAACACTTTAAAGAACTTCCAAGCACTCAACCCATTAGGATAATTTCTAACAAAGATACAGATGGCATAACAGCAGCAGCAATCTTAATAGCAGCACTACAAAAAGAACAAAAACCAAACGTAGTAACATTAATCAAACAACTAACAGAAGACTACCTAGATACATTAAAACAAGAACAATACACCACCTACTTCTTCATAGACATGGGAGCAAGCTACTTAGATATTATCTCAAAAAAACTACCAGAAAAAAACATTTTTGTTTTAGATCACCATTACCCAGACACTTTTGTAGCAACAGGAACAAAAATAATGCATTTAAACCCTCACTTACATGATATAGATGGAACAAAAAACATCTCAGCATCAGGAGTAACTTACTTCTTCGCAAAAGCACTAAATGAAAAAAATACAAAACTAGCACACTTAGCAATAATAGGATCTATAGGAGACATGCAAGAAGACATAGGATTCACAGGATTTAATGCAGATATTTTACAAGATGCAGAAAAAGCAAAAACCATAACAGTAACAAAAGGACTAAGGCTATTTGGCATACACACAAAACCTTTATATAAATTCTTAATGAACACAACCAACCCCTACATACCAACAGTCACAGGAAACGAAAAAGGATCACTACACTTCTTACAAAACATAGGCATAAACCCAAAAATAGGAAGCAAATTCAAATGGGCATCAGAACTACCAGAAAAAGACTTAGAAAATTTATATAATGCGATAATGGCAAAACAACCCTATCATCAAAAAGAACCACTGCCAAAAGGACCACTCTACTTTCTACCACAAGAAAAACACACATCACCAACCTACGACGCAGCAGAATACTCCACACTCATCAACGCATGCGGAAAAATGGGACAACCAACACTAGGCATAGGAGTTTGTTTAGGAGATGAAAAATTAAAAGAAAAAGCACTCTTATTATTACAACAGTATCACAACGAAATTATAACTTGCATGAGCTGGTACCATAAGAACAAAGGAACAGAACATATCAAAGAAACAGAAAATTATATAATCATAAATGCAGAAAATTCAATAAGAGACGGACTCATAGGAACCTTAGTATCCATGATCTCAAAAAGCCACCTATATCCAGAAGGAACAGTATTGATAGGACTAGCAACAATGCTAAGTGATGAAATTAAAGTGAGCATGAGAATATGTGGATTTAAAGAAACAACAATGGACTTAAGAAAAATAGTGAAGTTAGCACTCAAAAAAACAAGAGGTCAAGGAGGAGGCCATAGACTAGCAGCAGGGGCCATACTACCAGCAGGGAAAGGGAAAGAGTTTGTAGAAACATGTACAATGTTATTAGAGAAAGCACTGATAGAAGAGACCGTATAAGTTAGACGAAACCTTTATTAAGCCTATTTTCGAGAATCAAACTACACAATGGCAATATCACCATCAGATAAGAAAAAGAAGAAAAAATACTGGTATCCTATAGTAGCACCAAAACAATTCCAAAATACTAAACTAGGAGAAACAAGGGCCTACACTGCAGAAGAACTAGTAGGAAAAGTAATCAAATCAAACTTAATGACCTTAACAAACGACCCAAAAAAACAATCCATAACACTTAGTTTTAGAGTTCAAGAAATCTCCAACAATACAGGAGTAACTACCTTAATTAACTACTCTATCAATAACGCACACATAAAAAGACTAGTCAGAAAAGCAAGCAAAAAACTAGAAGGCTCATTTGTTGTAAAAACAAAAGACAACTTAACTTACAGAATAAAACCCATAATCCTAACAAGATACAAAGCAAACAATTCTATACTAACAGCACTAAGAAAAAAAACAGAAGAACTGATAACACAATATATAGCAGGATTGAACAGCGAAGACGTCTATGCACAAATCATTACACACAAACTACAAATGGAAACAAAAAATACACTAAAAAAGATTTATCCTATTTCTATCTGCGAAATCAAAGCATTTACTTTAATCCCAGAAAAAGCTAAAATAGCCTAAATAAATTAAAAAGCTTTTTTTCTCTAACATAAACTATATAAACAAAGAATGTAGAGTAAAGACTATAGAGGTGCCACTATATGCAAGACAGAAGGATCATCATTGCAACAACATTAATCTTACTAGTATCATTTCTTTCTTATAATCCAACAGTAGTAGGACAATACTCCAATACAGAAATACTTAGAGAAGAAACCATCTTACCTGCAAGATATGATGTGACCAGAGACGGAATAATTGATAGAACAGATATAAACGCAGTGAAAAAAGTATTAGAAGGATGGGAAAGCCATTATGACCATACAGATATTAACTTAGATGGAATAACAGACCAAAAAGACTTAGACGTCCTAGAAGAATATCTAGCAAATTAATTCTTCCAGATGTAAATGAATAAGGTGAAGCCACCACAATGTACTTCTCTTTTTTCAACAAGACTTAAATTTTTAGAAAGACACTCATTAAGATTAGATCTATTAGAAACCAAACCAACCTTCCCTTTAACAACTTTTTCTGCAAGCTCTAAAAAATTAACAACTTTTTGCATACCATTCTTATCCCACTTACCACAAATAAATGTAGTAACAACCTTATCAACCTCACCTTCTTTAAAAGAATTAAAAAATTCATCACTCTCTTGACACTTAGGCTCAACAGAAACCTTAGCCATTTTACAATTAATTAAAGCATTCCTCACATTATTCTCTAAAGAATCAGCAACAACAATATTTTTTCCACCAATCAAAGCAGCCTCAACAGCAAAAATAGCATCCTTACAAAAAGGATTAATCAACAACTCAGAAGGCTTGTAATTAACTAATTGCAGAACAGCAAAAGCCAAACAAGCATCAATACTACGATTATTTCTCTTAACACGATATTCGCGCCTACATAAATTCTCTTTAATGAGAAAACCCATAAAACAATCATTATCAAAGATATCCACATAGAAAATTTTCTCAGGACTCTTTAAATCAACCTTCCAACCCTTATTGAATAGCAATTCACCAATAACACGTTCAACATCAACACTTTTGAACAAATGAGAACCAGAACGAACACACTTAACTTTAAAAGAACCATCACAAGTTTTAGAGATCTTATCCACAGCTTTAACAATATCATTTAAACTTTCAAATTTGCACTGTACTACTAATTCAAGAATAGTATTAGCACTTTTACTCTCTTTAAGCTCAGAAAAAAGAACTCTACCTTTAGCAACAACAGTACCTTTAACTTCAGTAGCACAAACATCCTCAATTCCAGGAAGAGTAATAGCAAGATATTCCATTTAAGCCATCTCAGCAAGATAAATATTATTTTTAGCTTCAGTAATTTTTATATTTACAGCATCACCAATATTCTTATGACAATCCTTGATAGTAATACACCTATTCTTAGCAGCAGCAATCATTTGCTCTTCAATCCAACCAGGAGCAACAATCTTAGCATGTACTCTTTCTCCTTCTTTAAACACCAAAGGAAGATTTTGAGCACGAGAAGTGTCTAGATCTTGAGCCTTGTACACTAATTGTGTATCAAATTCTTTTTCCCATTCTTTAAGGAGTTTGTAGAACTTGAAATAATTCATTTTCTTTACTTCCTTCATCTTACGACTATACTTATATTCCTCATACTTCTGAATAGCAATCCGACAATTAATCTCTTTACAAAAAACAATTAATTCCTTCATATCCTCATCATTAACACTAGGCAAAAAAACAGGAGCAATCAATAATTCAATCTTGCTTTTGTTTAGATGAATAATAGCATCCTTTATTTGAGCAATTTCATACTTTTGATTACCAAATAACATTTTACTCTTGATTTGATCTAAAGAATGGACGCTTAAGTGAATACGATTTAAACCAGCAACTTCTAATTCTTTAATTTTCTTTTCAGTGAGGAGAGTACCATTAGATTGCATAGAAATAAAAGTAACTTCTTTTATTTTTTTGAGAGAAGAAATTAATTCAATCAAATGAGGATAAGTAACAGGCTCACCAACAGAATCAATATTCACATGAATCTCTCCTTTAATCTTAATAATTTCTTTAATCCAATCAACTAAATACTTAGGCTCAACAACGTAATTGGTCTTATGAGAAGAAGAAAAAGGACCACCATCAGTAGAACAAAAAGGACAATTCATATTACAAATAGTAGTAGCACGCACTTGGATAACATTACTATTAGCACGAGCAATAATACCAAAAGCCAAATGACCCATTAAAGGAATACCAGACTCACGAGTAACATTGCATAATTTCATTCTTTACCCTCAACTTTCTTAGAAGCATAAGTATTACGCTCCATGAACACTTTGAAAACAGTAGTAGCCAAACCAATGTCAGAAGAAACCATCTCATCACTAGAAACAGCAGCATGAGCCATAGCGACAAGTTCATCCTTTAAAGACATAATAGCAACTAACTCATTGGGTTGAATATTATCATTAAGTTTAGCAATACCTTGTACACCCAAAGAAGAACCATGACAAACAGTATTAATGGCGGAGTCGAAAATCCAAACTTTAGGCAAGTGGGAAACAGCATCCTCAACAGGACGAATAATTTTCTTCAAAGCATCTTTTTTCCCTTCTTTGTAAAATTCAAAAGCATCACGAACATCTTGCAAAGAAACCCAATCAATATCTTTGAAAGGACCAGCTTTAGTACGAACTAATTGCACCATATGAGCACGAGAATTAAGTTGTAAGCCGAAGTCATGAATAAGTTTTCTAATATAAGTACCAGCCTGGCAACCAACACGGAACAAAACTAAACGTTCATTAATGTCAAGGATGGAGCAATAATAAATATTTCTTTGACGATGCTGACGCTTAACAGCACTACGAACAGGAGGCAATTGAGTAATAGTGCCAACAAGTTTTTTGAATTCTTTTCTAACCTTATCTTCAGGAACATCATCATGAATCTTCATCAAAGCAACATACTCTTTACCAGCATTTAGAAGAACTTGTACAATACGCGTAGCATTATCAAGAGCAATAGGTAAGACTCCTGTTACTTTAGGATCAAGAGTGCCAGAATGGCCAGCCTTGGAGCTTCCAAAGATTTTTTTAACATAATCAGTAATTTGATGAGAAGTAGGACCAGAAGGTTTATTGAGATTAATAATACCATACTTCAAAGAAGTCTCTAAAAGACGATTTTTAGGAACACAACCAAAAGCAGGATCAGAACCAGACTCTTTTTTGATTAAAACCTTTCTTTTAATCTTCTCAAAAGGGAGTAGTTCTTCCATTGTTCTCTAATCTACTAAGAATAAGCTTTTACTTTTTCTTTTCGTGAATAGGTTTTTCAGACTTAGGGAAAGATTCTTTCTTAGCAATCTTTTGTTCAGCCTTTTTATCAAGATGTTTTTCTTCAACAAGCTGCTTTTCTTTTTTTACATCAGGCTTTTGTAACATTTCAGCTTTTTCTTTCTTTTCTTCAGTTTGTTGAGGAGTTTCTTTCACTTCCTTACCAGTAACTTTTTCAGCAAGTTTCTTAGCTAAACCTTTCTTTTCTACAACTTCTTCTTTTTTCTCTTCAGGAGCACCAACAAGTTCAGCCTTAGTTTTTTCACCATCCTTCCAAACTTTCACTTCAACCTTATGAGGAGGGTTTTTCCTACCACGTCCCATTAATTTCTCATGTAAGTACTTTCCAAGAAGCACTTGTTCAACTTTCATATGTTTAATTAAAAAAGCACGAGTAGCTTTCACAGCCTTTTTAGCCTTCTCATAATTAGCAACCTTAGCACATTCTTTACGTAATGGAATAATATAAGTTCTTTCATTAGCCATTGTTATACCTTAGTTTTAGTTCTTCTCCATGAACGCTTAACAACAGTATGTCTACCAGGATGGACACGACGTCCTTTACCATAAATCTTAGGAACAGTCCAAAAAGGAGCCCACTTAGTTTGTTTTCCACGCTTCGCTAAACGCTGTTTTTTTGCTGGTTGTTTAACTCTTGCCATTTTTTATTTTTTAGTAATTTTGAACTCTTTTTTTGGAGGTTGGAGTTTCAACAAGATACCTTTGAACATTTCATCAGATATTTTTTCAGTCACTTGTCCAGATTGAATCAGTTGTGCAAGGATAGAAACAACTTGCATAGCCTTTTCTGAATGAGCAGTCTTTAAGTTTCCATACCTAATGATTGCTTCCTTAGACAAATGTTGTTTAACAGTAGACTCTAACTGTGCAAACTGTTGTTGCAATTCTGCGATCTTTTTAACTTGCTCCTCCTCACTCATTTACTTGAACCTTTAGGATTACTTAATTTATCCAAAAAACTCTTACCTTTAGGCGTGACAACACGACCACAATAAACACCTTTCTTATCTTGTTTAACATATTCAGCCTTTTCTAATTGTTGAAGAATAGTACGAATAACTTTACCAGAAGAAAGATAAAAACGTTCAGGCTTATGCCCACGATTCTTCTTACTTCCATATTTTGAACGCAATTTATTAGTTCCAATAGGACCATCCTTGTAAATCTTTCTTAAAATAGAAGCAGCACGCAATTGCCACCAATTTTCTTGAGAAGGAACACGCATTTTAGCATGACCAGTCTTTACTAACTTAGCCCAATCAGGGATAGCAATATCTTTCCCTAAGCCATCAGCAGCTTTACTGATGATTTCCTGTACATTTTGATCATAAATAGATGCCATTTTTCTCAGTATACAGACGAGTTATGGGGTGTTTAAAAAGATTTCTATTAGGCTAAGAACCTTTATTTACCCTATTAGGAATATTTATAAGCAAAAGCAGCCTCTTTCTTTAAAGGTGTTATACTTGGAAAGAACTACTCTTTTGCTAGCATTGATTATTGTAACAATTGCATTCTTTTCGACAAGCGTAGATTTCTCAAACCCCTCTATAGTCACAGGAGAAGTAATAGGACACATACTTGACATCACAGACTTAACACCTACTATGAAAAACATAGGAATCTATTACTCACCAACAAAAGAAACAACACAATTCCACCTAACTTGTGCTGATAAATCCTGTGTCTTAGCTCCAGGACCTGGGAATAATTTTTGCATAACAAACCATGAATGTAACCCTATAAGATCCTTAGATTACAGAAAAAAACCAGCACATATGGGTTGTAGAGAAAATCGTTGCCTAGTTGTCTGGGGAGAAGGAGAAAACGAATGTTCTACTAGAACAGATTGTGCACCACCACCTCCAAAAATTAGAACCCCAGAACCAACACCAAAAAAAGAAGAACCAAAACCAAAGGTAAAACCAATACTTATACCACAAGAACTCAAAGAACGTTTTGAATCAGTCTACACCATTATCCTCAGAAAAATAGACTTATTAGATTAATAAACAAACATTTATAAATTTTATTAGCATTAATAAAAAAAGAGGTTTGCATAAATGAACAAAAAACATCATATTATAGTCATAGGAATAATTTTTTTAGCCTTTGTTGTAGCACAATACTCACAAAGCAAACATTCTTTCAAACCAAATCAATTAACAAGTAATATAGTTCTGGAATCAGAAGAACAAGAAATTCCAACTCCAAAAATTGAAAGTAAAGGAGAAAAAGAACCAGAAACAGCAATAAGTTATGTTACGAGATGGTTTAATTCTTAATAAATTTCCTTAACATCACAATCACCAGGAGGAAGAGCTTGCATAATCTCATCTAATGCAACATCAACTAGTTCAGCCTTTTGTAAAAAATAACGAACCTTCTTAGCAACATCACTTTTTTTATGTTTCCCTTGCTTGATACTTAGAATTTTCTTACAATTCTTCTTAATAGCAGAAAGAGGACCACACATAGGAATGCTACCTTCAAACAAACCAAAACCTAATTCAATAATAGGTTTTGAGTAATTACGTTGACCATGTATCATAAAAGAACCCTTAGGCAAACCAAACTCTTTCTTAATCTGCTCAGGCTTAACATAATACACTTCAGCAGTAGTTGCCTTAGCATTCCAACTCTTAGACATAGAAGCACAAAAAATAGCAGCTTCTTCAATTTCTTCCTTAACAACTTTCTTACCTTCAGCTTTGATGATAACAAAAGGAGAACCACGTAATTGAGTGTGAAAGACTAAGTCACCTTTTTCAGCATACTTTTTAACCAAAATATCATTAGTAGTAGCGTCACGACCACCAATAACAATCTTTTTCTTAGAAGAAATAAACCATCTGAACTTCTCAAACCAAAACTTCTTCCTAGAATCCTTAACAATCTTAGACTTTTTCTTAAACGAAAAATTTTCAACTTTAGTTAAAGTTTCTTCATAAGCCTTCTTAGCACCATCAATCTTTCTCCGAGCCTTCTTAGCTTGATCATAATAGAAAGAAGCATTCTCTTGAACAGACTTAAAGATATTAATAGAAACTTTCATTGTTTTATTTTGAAACCTGCAGAAGTATCTTCAACAGTAAACCCTTTCTTCTTAATTTTATTTCGAAGCTCATCAGACTTTTGGAAATCACCAGTCTTTCTAGCAGCCTCTCTTTGTTTAACTAAAGCAAGAACCTCCTTAGGAACAGCAACCTTTATTTCTCTTTTGAAAAGATCTAAACCCAAAACTTTATCAAAATTTTTCATTAACAAAATCTTCTCCTTATTAGCAAGATCTTTATCACGAATAACAGTCCAAGTAATAGCTAAAGCCTTAGGAATATTTAAATCATCATTAATAGCATCTAAAAAAAGTTTAGCATACTTATTTTTAGTATTTTTACTAGAAGTAGACCTTTTTAACGTACGAACATTCTCTTTTAATCTAATAAGAGAACACTTAGCACTCTCTAAAGCTTCCCAAGAAAAATGCAACTGCATACGATAATGAGCATTCAATAAAAAATACCTATAATCTTCAGCAGAAAAACCTCTCTCTTCAAGAGAAGCTAAAGTTATGAAATTATCCTTAGATTTACTCATTTTCCCTTTATTAATAATTAAAAACTCACCATGCAACCAAACCTTAGCCAACTCTTTATTAGTAGCACCCTCAGTTTGAGCAATTTCATTAGTGTGATGCACAGGAGCATGATCTATACCACCACAATGCAAATCAAAAGGGTTACCTAAATACTTCATAGCCATAGCAGAACATTCAATATGCCAACCTGGAAATCCAACACCCCAAGGAGACTTCCACTCCATGTCACGTTTTTTATTTTTAGGAGAAAACTTCCACAAAGCAAAATCAGTCTTTAATTTTTTCCCATGAATATCAATACGAGCACCAGCTTTCAAACCCTTAATGTCAAGTTTGACTAACTTTCCATAATCCTTTAGTTTAGAAGTATCAAAATAAATACCATCATCAATCTGATAAGTGAAACCTTTTTTCTCTAAAACCTTAATTAACTCAATTTGTTCTTTAATATGATCAGTAGCCTTACACCAAATATCTGGAGGAAGAATGTTTAATTTTTTGAAATCACTTTTAAAAGCCTTAGTGTAGAATTTAGCAACATCCCAAGCAGACTTCCCTTCTCTTTTAGCACCAGCTTCCATTTTATCCTCGCCAGCATCCTCATCAGAAGTTAGATGGCCGACGTCAGTAATGTTTTGCACATGCTTCACTTTGAACTTGTTGTAGAGAAGGACTCTTTTGAAGATATCCTCGAATACATACGTACGGAGATTACCAATGTGAGGGTAGTTGTAAACGGCATGCCCAAAAGTTCTTAGTTAGAATCTTCTGTTTAGCCCGCAAGTATACAAACCCACTTTTTTCCCGCTTATTGGTTTGAATGTTTCCTTTTTCCTTGTTAGGGTGTTATAGAGTCTTAGTTTCACTTATCCTTCCTACCTTCATTAGGTGATGTTTTAGTTTATCTTGTTTTCTTGATAAAGAGAACCCTATTTCTTTATAAAACTTTAGAACACTCTCTTTCCTATTGATAAATATGCTTGTTGCTGTAGTATAATGCCCTTTTCCTGTTAAACCTAATCGGCTAAGCCATATTCGTTTTCTTAACCCCTTTTTCTCTAATAATTCTGATTCATCTAATAATAACTTTGAGATTCCTTTATTCTCAATCTTTTTCACTAATTTTTTACTAGCTAATTCTCTTACTTTAGAAAATTTTATGCTTTTTATCTTGTGACCAGTTGAAAATTTTCTTTCTTTCATTAAAGGTTTGATTTTTTTGTTTAATTCATTAGCGTTTTCTGAGCTCAAAATTGAAGTCAAATGATTGTATCTTGTTAGCGTTATATAAGGGAAGTTTCTGCTATGACCAACAGATCCTTCATCTCCAAAAATAGCATTAAAATAATTATCACTAATTTCAGGATATTCTTTTACTATCCATGGTATACACTCGTTGTTTTTTGTTTTATTGCCTACTATTGCTCCTACTTTTGCTAAACTATCACCAATAATTGAACTTTTAATGCCTAAAGCAATGTTCTTTCCTTTAGTAGAATTAATTATGTGTACTTTGCCAAAAACTTTGTTGAGACATCTTATGAAGTTGTTAATTGATTCTTTGTCGCTACTGTAATAAGCAGTTCTTTTTACATTCCTTGATCTTTTATCTATATAAATTCCTCCATCAGAAACTACACAACCCAATAAATATGCTCCTTCTTTACATTTAAGGTTAAAAGGAAACTTTGGATTTTTTATTGAAGCAATTCTTCCTTTTTTTACTTCAATTATTTTATCATTGAAATAGCTATACTCCAACTCTAAAAAATCAGCTAATTTTTTTAATTTTCGCACTGAGACCAACTTTGCTCTTCTTTGTAGTGCATATAGGAAACTAGGATATGATAAACTTAATGCTTTAACTAGTTTATTTAAGTTCCCTGCCTTATCCCTAGCTTCTTTAATTAACTCTATTAGTAACTCATCTTTGAGCTTAAATAGGCTTTCTTCTTTTAGTTCGAACCAATGCGTTTCCCATTTTTTTATCTCTTTCAAGTTTATTAAATGTATTAATTGATTTCTTTATAAACTTCTGGAGGGTCCTTGAGAAGTAAGAATTGTTTTTAAGATATATTTAGAAGTTTTTCGAGAACTTCGGAAAGTTTACAGTAATATTAAAGTTCCAAAATAACCTTCCTTTCTTTTTTATTTATTTCCTTAACTAATTTATGTTTGATCTTCCAATCATTCTTTTTAATATCTTTAATTATTTCTTCAATTTCATTGAAATGAGCATAAATTAAGTCACCAATTTGTTTGTATTCTTCTCCTTTCTTCTTTAGATTAGCAATTTGTATTTTTTGTTTTTCAGCAAGACTTACTAAACGCTGTTTCTCAGTAGTAGCTTCTTTAACATCATCACTAGTTGCAGCAAACCATTTATCCAAAGCATCACTGCAAGAACTTGCTTGTTCTTTTTGAGCTTCTTTGTAAACTTCTAAAGTGACAGGAGCGAAGTCAATAATTTGTTTATCCTTTATGACTAAATAAGGCTTAAGAGGTCTATTTTTTAATTTTACAATTTCCTTTAAAAGCTTACTAGTATCAACACGCTTTCTAGTCTTATCAATCTTAGCTTTAATACAAACTTCTTCAGCATACTTACCACCTAAACCAAAAACTATAGCTAAAGTTTTTACAGCATTTTCTTTTTTACTCTTATTGAATTTTTCAGTAAATTCTTTATCAGTCATTTCAAAAGGATTAGCAGAAGCTGGAGGGAAAGTATAAATACCATCTTTTTTAACAGTTCGATCTTTCCATTCTTGTTTTTCTAAAACTGCTAAAATTTTGTTGGAGGAGTCGCAAAGAATTAAGTTACCTTTACTAAACATTTCAACAATGATCTTTAAGTCATTAGAAAAATGCACTTCAATAATTCTTTCCAAACCTGGTTGCACTACATTTGTTATTCTAGACTGCTTCAACTTCTTACGAAGAAGCATAGCAAAAGAAGAAGGAGCCTTAGTACCCTCACTAGAAGACTTTTCAGAAGTCAAGTAAGCACCAACACCCAAAACAAAACGCAACAACTTCTTCCCAGAACCAGATTTGTGTAATTGAAACAAAATAACCTTCTTAGAAGGCTGAAAAACCTTCTCAACAATAGTACCCTCTAGTTCATTCAACTCACGAACCAAAAATAACACATCCAAAGCAGCAATACCTTTCATACAAAAAAACTACAATTTCATCTATTTAAACCTTTATTTCGCAGTAACTTCAAGAATAACAGAATCAGATCTGGAATCAGGAGGAGTACAATCCAAACAATCAAGAGTTAACCTGAAACGATAAATACCCAAAGGCAACTTAGAAGTATCAAAACTAATATAATCCCTAAAACCCTCACCAGAAGGCAAATTCATTTCACTCTCATACCATCTAATCTTGCTCATAACAATAGTATCTTGCACATTAGAAGGAATAGAATCAATCACTAAACCATACTTAAACTTCTGCGTATTACCTAAAATATTACGAATAGTAACTTGCAAATTATGCCTCTTACCTTGAGGAATCTTAATAGTACTAGTCGGCAAATTAATTGCGTCCTGACTACCTTCAAACAACGCAATAATTTGTTCCTCCGACAGTCTCTCCAACTGCTGTTGTTGTTCTTCCAAGCCTCCAAAAATACCATAAATCCATCGAAGTCCCAAAGTTAAAAGAGTAATCCCAATGACAACAATGATAATGGTATTCATAGAAAGCTCAATAGCACCTCTTTTCCCCTGGAAGATTACCATATTGTAACTAAAATAAGTGTGGAAGTAGTTAATAAATGTTTTGAAAAGAGAATTACTCCTTAAGTTTTTGTTTTTTTGACAACTTTTCGAATTCTTTTCGGACAAATTGACCAAAAGTTTAAAAGTGATTTGATGCTATAGTATTAAATGAAAATTTCTCGTGAACTTGCAGAATTAGTTGGGATTATCATTGGAGATGGTAATATTTATTATAATTCTCAACTAAAAAAATACTATTTTGAGATTACTGGTAACCCTGCTCTTGAAAAAAATTATTATGAATATGTCTCTGACCTTGTTTATGAAATTACCTCAAAAAGACCAACTATTAGAATTAATGGAAGAGGTTTAAGATTAAGACTTTATTCTAAATCATTTGTTGAATTTTTAATTAAAACTTTGAAACTTCCTTATGGAAAAATTAAAGGAACAACTATTCAAATTCCTGAAGCTGTTCTTTCTCAAAATTGGGATACTCTAAAATTTTGTATAAGAGGGATTACTGATACTGATGGTTCTTTATTTTTAGCTAAAAAAACACATAAAAAAGATTATCCTTGTATAGAAATTAGCACAACTAGCAAAAATTTAGCTTATCAACTGAAGAATATTTTAACTGAACGATATAGAATTGGATTTAGAAAATTTTCTCCAGTTTCTTTTAGAGATAAATATATTATTTCTGCAAATGGAGAAAAGATGGTTAATCAATGGATCGAAGATATTGGTTTTTCTAATAAATATAAACCTGGGAAATATGGGTCGAGGGTGATTTGAACACCCGACACCTAGATCTTCAGTTTCACCATGTAGTTTCCTACATCTAGTGCTCTCCCAGGCTGAGCTACCGACCCATGAAATAAACAAACAAATTATCGGTTATTTAAACCTTTTCATAGAAACTTATTTAAACAAAATTTCAATCAATAAAGCATATGGCAGCGAAACATTATGAATCAAAAGAAGTGGAAGACAAATGGCAGAAGAAGTGGGAAAAAGATAAGCTCTACACATTTGATAAAAAGAAAGGAAATGTATACTCTATAGACACACCGCCACCAACTATTTCTGGAGATATCCACATGGGACATGCATTCTCTTACACACATGCAGACATCATTGTAAGATATAAACGTATGCAAGGATACAATGTTTTCTATCCATTTGGTTTTGATAATAATGGACTAGCAACAGAGAAATTAGTAGAGAAAGAGAAGAAGGTTAAAGCAACTAAACTACCAAGAAAAGAATTTAATAAACTCTGTGCAGAAGTATCAAAAAAATATGAAAAAACCTTCAAAGAATTCTGGGGAAACTTAGGACTAAGCGTAGATTGGAATTTATTGTATACAACAAATGAATCAAGAACACAAAAAATTAGCCAACACTCATTCATAGAATTGTATAAGAAAGGAAGACAATATAGAAAAGAAGCACCAACAATATGGTGTCCTCACTGTCAAACAGCAATAGCACAAGTAGAATTAGAAGACAAAGAAAAACAAACAAACTTTGTATCAATAGAAGTACAAACAGAAGACGGGAAAAAATTAACCTTTGCAACAACAAGACCAGAATTGTATCCATCTTGCGTAGGCATGTCAGTACATCCAGACGATAAAAGATACAAAAAATTAGTAGGAAAAAAAGTAATCATGCCTATAACAGGAGCAAAAATAACAATTACAACAGATGAAATAGTAGACCTTAAACTTGGAACAGGAGTAGTCTACTTCTGTAGTAGTGGAGATACACAATTCTTAGAATGGGAAGTAAAACACCCAATAAAAGACAAAATATTCATAGTAAACAAAGACGGCACTTTAAATAAGAAAGCAGGAAAATATGAAGGACTGACCATACTAGAAGCGAGAAAGAGAATAGTAGCAGACCTAAAAAAATTAGGAGCAATAAAAAAAGTAGAACCCTTAACACATGTAGTAAATGTTCATGAAAGATGTGGAACAGATATAGAGTATGTAAGTTCTAAACAATGGTTCATTAAATACTTAGATCTAAAAAAAGAATTTTTAGCACTAGGAAAAAAACTAACCTGGCACCCAAAACATATGCAAGTAAGATATGACAATTGGATCAAAGGATTAAAATGGGATTGGTGTGTTTCAAGACAAAGATATTCAGGAGTGCCCTTCCCAATATGGTATTGTAAAAAATGTGAAAAAATAATTTTAGCAGAAGAATCACAATTACCAGTAAATCCACTAAAAGATAAACCAAAAAAACCCTGTAGCTGTGGATCAAAAGAATTTATACCAGAAAAAGATATCATGGATACCTGGGCGACATCATCCTTAACACCACAAATTAACATGCAATGGCAAGAAGACAAACCATTCTTTAAGAAAAATTTCCCAATGAATTTAAGACCACAAGCACATGACATAATAACATTCTGGCTATTTAACACAGTAGTAAAAGCTCACTTACATAATAACTCATTACCCTGGACAGACGTCATGATATCAGGACATGGACTAGATCCACATGGCAAAAAAATGGCAAAATCAAAAGGAAATGTTGTAGATCCTATAAAACTCTTAGAAACCTATCCAGCAGACGCAATAAGATACTGGACAGCAGAATCAAGACTAGGAGATGACTTACCTTATCAAGAGAAAGACGTAAGAACAGGACAAAAAACAATAAACAAATTGTGGAATGCGAGTAAATTTGTTTTTATGCACTTAAAAGATTACAAACATAAAGAACCAAAACATTTAGAGGTAATGGATTTGTGGTTATTAAGTAAACTGCAACATTTAATCAAACAATCAACAGAATCATTTGAAAACTATGAATTTTATAAAGTAAAAAGTGGAGTAGACAACTTTTTCTGGAATGTCTTTTGTGACTATTATTTGGAAATTGTTAAAAACAGATTGTATAATCCAAAAGAAAGAGGAAAAGAAGCAAGACAATCAGGACAATATACTTTACATGTAGTATTACAAGTATTATTGAAAATGTTTGCACCAATCATGCCATTCATAACAGAAGAAATATATGCACAACATTATAGTAAAGAAGAAAAAACTTCCATACATACTTCAAGTTGGCCAACACCAGAACCAGCACACGCAAACGAAACAGCAGAAGAAACAGGAGACTTATTCTTAGAAATATTAACAAGAGTAAGACAAGAAAAGAGTAAGAAAAATAAGCCATTAAATACAGAAATAGTGTTAACTTTAGAGAAGAAAGAATATGAGCAATTAGAGAAAGTTTTAGAAGATTTGCAAGCAGTAACAAAGGCAAAAGAAGTAAAACAAGGAACTTTTAAAGTAGTCTTCTAAACATTTATAAACCTCCTTCTAGTGTTTAATAAGTAGAATGGCAGCAACCAAACAAGAGCTCAAAAAACTGATAAAACAGCTCAAAGCAATACGTGGAAGGCACACAGAACTAGTGTCAGTGTATATCCCAGCAGGATATAACCTAGATAAAATCATAGCACATTTACAAGAAGAACAAGGAACAGCTAAGAACATCAAAGATGCAAAAACAAGAGGAAATGTCATAGATTCATTAGAAAAATGTGTGAGACATTTGAGACTATTCAAAAAAACACCAGAAAATGGCTATGCAGTTTTTGCAGGAAATACCTCAGCACAAGAAGGAAAAGTAGCACTACAAGTATGGGGAGTAGAACCACCAGAACCACTAAACATGAGAATCTATAGATGCGATCAAAGATTCTTAATAGATATTTTAGAAGGCATGTTAGAACATAAAGAAACTTATGGATTAATAGTCATGGATAGAAGAGAAGCAACACTAGGATTTTTGAAAGGAACAAATATAGTAGCAACATCACACACAACATCAGGAGTACCAGGAAAACATAGAGCAGGTGGACAGAGCGCACAAAGATTTGAGAGATTAATAGAAGGAGTTGCAAAAGACTTTTACAAAAAAATAGCAGATATGTGCAACAAAGAATTTTTAGGAGTAAAAGAAATGAAAGGAATATTACTTGGAGGTCCAGGACCAACAAAAGAAAGTTTTAAAGAACAC
>CEPX01198098.1_pt1 | contig 42489 bp, 53 predicted proteins | sample 361361 | NCBI WGS metagenome assembly CEPX01 (sample SAMEA2619974, study PRJEB7988) | marine metagenome | biome: marine biome (ENVO:00000447); feature: mesopelagic zone (ENVO:00000213) & marine oxygen minimum zone (ENVO:01000065); material: "saline water (ENVO:00002010), including plankton...
AATAGTGTTTGAGATTAGAGAGTATGGTATTTCTTTCTTTTACTTTTTCTATGAATGTTTCCGTGTTTTCAGTTAGTGATGCTAATTCAATTTGATCTTGGTGGTGGGCTTCTCTACGTCTTATGTATTGTTGTATTCGTCCGTAATTTTGTGCATCTTGAATGTTCATTTCACTTCCACCTCTTCTGTTATTGCCTGTCCGGGCAAGCCTTTTTCGAAAATTGCTCTGACTATGCCGTTGTTTCCGTGAGGGCTTGAGATTTTACCTTTAATTTGCTTTTTGTCTTTTCCTTTGCTTGTCCAGATGACTTCTTTTCCTACGAATTTTTCTGCTTCTTCACGAGATTTTGCGCCTACGTCTATAAGAAAGTGTCTTGGGTGAAATGTTTTTCTTCCTCGTCTGAATTGGACTACTATGCCTTTTGTCATGTTACTTATTGATAAAAATGGTTTTTAAAGTTTCTTGTTTGGGAAATAGGCAACGCGAAGCGTTGCCGAGTATAGAAAATTTTCCCTTCAGGGTTCAGGGAAAATTTCCAAGGTAAATTTGAAATTTGGGAAAATAATTATTACGCTTTGCACTTCGTTAGTGAATAGTTAATTAGTTATTAATAATAAGTAAAATTACAACAAAATCTCAAAATCGCCGAATTCTTTTTTAATTACATTGAAAATGTCTGGGTCTGCCTTTACTTGCAAATCTCCTTTTTGTGCTTTGACTGCTTTGTTGAATTCGTCAATTGTTGAGTCAATTATTTTTTTATCTGTGACTTTTTTTACTGTTGAGCCTTCAATTATGAATGCGCCTGAATCTGTTAAGATTAATTCTACTCTATCGCCTTTTTTGTTAATTAGTTGCATTCTTGTTTTTTCCAAAGCTACAAGGTCGCATCTTTGTCCGTAGTCAATTAAATCATTGATTAATATTGTTGAATCTTTTCTTGCGTTGTTGACATCTTTCTTGTCAAATTTTCCTTTCTTGAATTCTCCTACTGCTTTTTCAATTGTTTTCAAAGTGTCAAGTCTTTTTTGAGGCATTTTTCCTTTTTTTACTAGTTCTTTGTCAAATGTTTTAATTAGTTCTGCTTTTGATTTTTTCCCATAGAGATTTTCAAGAAGTTCGAAAACATCTTTTTCAATTTGTCCTATGATATTTTTGTTTGAGACTTTTTCAATTTGTCCTCGTAGTTTTTTCATTCTTTTAATATAATCATCTGTGTCTTTCATTAAAATATCAATTTCTTTTCCGGAAATTTCTTTTAGTTTTCCGTGTTCGTATTCTTTGAAAAGTCTTACCCCTTTTTCTAAAATGTCTACATATCTTTTTTCGATTATTTTTTCCTTGTCGTAGAATACTTCTTTGAAAACTTTTGGAGTTTCTTTGTGTGTTGGGCTTGGTAAACCGTAAAGCATTAGCATTGCTTGACTTGGATTAAGAACTCCATAATAACTGTCGATCATTGAGTCTATTAATCTTCGGTTGATCATTTGTTTTGTTTTATCGCCACTTGACATGAACATATCGATGGCTTCGGGGGATGGTTTGATTTTTCCCATTTTTAGTAAAAGTTTCCATGGGATAAATGTTCCTTTGTCATATAATGGAACTCCGTCTCGGATAAATGTGAACATTACAGGGTGAGCGTCTTTGACAGCTTCCCAGAAATCTGTTAAGAGCCAGATTTGAGGTTCGAGTTTGTTTTTTGTTCCAGCAATTGCCTGCGCTTCTGCAATGTATTGGTAAATTATTCCTCTAAGTTTTTCTCTTAGTTCAAGACGAGGCATTCTTTTTACATCTGTGTCGTCGATGATGATTCCTACATCAATATCTGATGTTTTTGTTGCTGTTCCTCTCACTAAAGAGCCTGCGATAACGTAGCTTGAAATATATTTTTCGAATTTTTTTATAACTAAACTCTTGTGAACTTCTGCAACTCTTAATGCTCCTAAAATTCCTTTGTCATGTAATGGATATGACATTGCTATGGCACTTGTTAAATCATATCTTGTGTCCATCGCGAAATTCCAGACATCTACTGGGGTGATTAAATGGAACCAGAGTTTTGGAGTTATTGATTTGTGTTGTTCAATGATTTCATTTTTTATTTTATTTAAGTTTTTGAATTGTTCTTCTGGAATTATCACAACAACATGGACTCTTTTATCGTTTTTTTCTTTTTCAGGAATTTGCTCTTCTTCCTCGATTCTAGGGACTGCTTGAGGGGGGAGAATTCCTATAGCCATTGTGGATTTGTATTTATTTAGAATCCATTTTTTAACTTTGTCAAGAACTGCTTTTTTCTTCTCCATTTCCTTTTTCACTTCTTCAGAAATTTCGGGCATGTCTTCTTTTGAGATATATTTGTCGTTGTTTAGTTCTTGGTTAAGATTTTTTGGTGCTGAATTTGCTGCGGTCATTTTACTATTGTTAATTAATGAATTTATTGTTTATAAAATTAGGGGCTGATTGGGCTTTATAAGAGTTTGGGTTGTTCTGCGGTTTGGTTTTGTTCTAACTTAGCATTTTTGTTTTTGATGAGTCTTGTGAAAATTTCTACAAGATGTTCTGTTGCCATATAGCCTCCCGCGATTTGATCTCCATCATGAGTCCATTTTGGCATTATGCCGTAGCATTTGGCTTCGGTTAGTTTTGTGCAATCAACCACAATTCCTCTTTCAATCATTTTTGGTATTCTTGCTCCGAATTCTTCTTTTTGTTTTACACATGGTTTGCAAGTGTCTTTGATGTAGAGTGTTATGTTGTTTTCTTCTAGGAAATCTATTGTTTTTTTCATTTCGAGATTTTCTGTGACTTTTCCAGTTATGTTGGTTATGATGCCTTGTTCAAATAGGACAAAGACTATAACTGCTATTATTAAGAGAGTTAGTGCGATTGTTTTTATCTTTGTCATGGTATTATTTCTTTTGTTATTTATTTAAATGTTTTTGTTGTAGATTGTTATGGTGTAAACTAGTTTATTAATTTAATTTCTAAACTGAATATTGGTTTTATTATGCTCCTATAAGTTTGAGTAATTCAAATACTAAAAATGCTGGCCATACAATTGCTTTTAAGACTCCGAGAACTCCTACCCAAAAGCCTGTTGCAGTTGAGATGTAGTAGATTGCTGCGCCAAGAAAACCTAGTCCGTAGAAGCAACTTCCGCAACCGTTGCATGTGTTGCTGCATATTTTGGGTTTTTCTTTTTCTGCTTTTTTCACCAATTTTTTCTTAACCATGTTTGCACCTCCTTATTAAAATGTAGTTTTTTTGATTTAAATACTTGGTGGCCCCACCCAGGATCGAACTGGGGACTATTCGGTGTAAACGAATCATTTTGCCACTAGACTATGGGGCCCTAAGACAACCAAGGTTTTCTTAGTAATTTTCCTATTGTAATTAATTGGATGGAAGTGTTTTTAAATATTGGGTTTTTTGGTTTTGTAATGCGGGAATGGTTTAGTGGTTAGAATACATCGTTGCCAATAACAACTTTTCTTTAGAAAAGAAAAGTTCTTAGAGTCAAAAGAAACTAAGAATCCTTTAGAAAAAAGGTTTCTTAGAGTTCCAAAAACTAAGAATGTAAAAGTTCTTAGAGTCAAAAGAAACTAAGAATGTTTTCGAAGAAAATAGTTAGCAGAGACGATGTGACCCGAGTTCGATTCTCGGTTCCCGCATCGCAATAAATTAATTAAAGTTTACCTTTTTAGTTTAGATATGGGAGATTATTATATTTTTAATTTGAAGAGATATCAGAAGAAGATTTCTTTATTTGTCAAGATATTTTTGATTGCATCTATGATTTATGCTGCTTATTATAATCTGTGGCATATTCTTGTTGCTGATACTTTGCTTTTGATTTTGTTGTTTCTGCCTTATTTTTTGAAAAGGCTTGAGGTTAAGCTTCCGTATGAATTTGAGTTGGTTGTTTTGTTTTTTGTGATTGTGACTTTTTTTCTTGGAGATATCAAGGGATTTATTATTCAGTTGTTTTTTGGGTTGGCTTTGGGGTTTTTTGGTTTTGCGACGCTGTTGATTTTGTATTCGAATAGCAAATTGAAGACGGATTATTTTTTTATTATTCTTTTTGCAATTAGTTTTTCAGTTGCAGTTGGGCTGTGTGTTGAGATGGCGAAATTTTATTTGAAAATTTATTTGGGTTATGAGTTTGGAGTTTATGAGTATCATTACACTATGAGGAGTCTTTCAACTCTTTTTGCAGGGGCGGTTATTGCTTCTTTTGTTGGTTATTTTTATATGAATGATTATCGTCCAATGTTTTTGGTTAAGATTGTGCGCAAGTTTAAGAAGAAGAATCCGAATCTTTTTGTCAAGCAGATTGATTCGCCTGTTGAGTTGATTAGTTTGATTAAGAGAGGGGAGAATGATAATTTGGAATTTAAGGAGACTTTGAGAAAGAATGTTCATACTGGTGAGATTGATAAGAGAATTGAGCGTAGTGTTTTGAAGACGATTGTCGCGTTTTTGAATTCTGCGGGTGGGACTTTGTTGATTGGGGTTAATGATTATGGGGAGATTAAGGGGATTGAGAGAGATGGATTTGAGAGTAAGGATAAGTTTAATCTACATTTTGCTAATTTGTTGCGGACTTATGTTGGGAAGGAATTTTTTAGGTTTTTGAATTCTGAATTGGTTCTTGTTGAGGGGAAAAGTGTTTTGAAAGTTGAGTGTTTGAAAAGTAATAAGCCTGTTTTTTTTAGAGGGGGGCAGGAGGAATTTTATATTCGGACAGGACCTGCGACAATTCAGATAACTGGGAAGGAATTTTTAGATTATGTGAAAGAGAATTTTTAGTTATTCAAGTTCTTCATCATCTTCATCTTCGTCATAGTCGTTGAGTTCTCTCATTCGTGCTGCCTGTGCAAGATCTTTTCTTTTGAGTTTTTCTTCTTCTTCTTTTATGGTTTCTATTTCATTTAGAGATTCGAAGAGTGATGGTTTGAATTTAAGGATGTCTTTTTGAGTTATGAAGCCTATGATTTTTTTGTTTTCAATGACTGGGAGTCGTCTTATTTTGTTCTTGTTCATTTTCATTATTGCTTCGTCGATTGTGGCTTCGGGGCGGATTGAGAATATTTTTTTGGTTGCGATGTCTTTTGCATTCACTGTGCTTAATTCTTTGCCTTGCTTTTTGTATAATGCCCAGATGATGTCTTTTTCAGTTAGAATTCCGGTGAGAGAGTCGTTTTCTTTTATGAGAATGCTTCCGACTCTTTTTTTTACCATTGTTTGTGCGCATTCTATGATGGATGTTTCTGGTTTTACATGTGTGAAGTTTCGAGTCATGATGTCTCCGACATGTATTGTATTTGGCATGTTATTTGGAGGTTTTTGGATTTTAAATAATCTTTTGTTTTAACCAATACGTTTAAATATTATCTCTGTTTAATTAAAATAATGACAGAGAAAGATAAGATTGGTGTGGAAAAGGTGAAATGGAATGGGGTTTTTGATTTTAAAGAGCTTTATCAGTTTGTTTATCGGTGGCTGGATGAAGAGGGTTATGATATTGCTGAAGAGAAATATCAGGAAAGTGTGAAGGGGGATGCTAAGGATATTGAGATTGAGTGGGTTGCGGAAAAGGAACTTTCAGATTATTTTAAAATTGAGTTGAAGTTGAGTTGGATAGTTCTTGGGTTGAAGAGTGTTGAGGTTGAGAAAGATGGGAAGCGGTTTGGGTCTAATAAGGGGGGTCTTGAAATTAAGATTGTGGGGGCTTTGATTCGGGATTATCAGAATAAGTGGGATAGTTCTTCTTTTGCACGGTTTTTGCGAGGCGTTTATGATAAATATATTATTGAGGGGACTTTGAAGGGGTATGAAGATAAGGTTGCGGGAGATATTGATGATATGGCTGAGCAGATTAAGGCGTTTGTGACTATTGAGGGGATGAAGTAGTTTAGTATCAAAATATTTATATATCTCCAAAATCTCGCTCAAGTATGAGGTTTAATAGAATATTTTTGTTTTTCTTAGTGTTTTGTGTTAGCGTGTCGTTTATTTCTGCGGTGAATCTTGACATTACTCCAAATGTTGTGAAGGATACAATTATTAATAATGGGAATGAGCCGGCGGTTTTTGAGTTTAAGATTTTTAATAATGGGGTTTATTCTGATTTTGAAATTTACACTTTTGAGCGTTTTAATATTTCGCAGAGTGAGTTTACGCTTGCTCCTGATGGGTCGGTGACTATTGAGATTGAGTTTGTTCCATTTGGTTCTTTGAAAAATGGGGAGGGGCATGTTCCTTTTCCAGTTTATTTTTTGAATAAGGGTGGCAGCGACCCTGTTGAAGTTGATATTTCGATTGAACTTGTTGATCTTAAAAATGCGTTTGGGATTCGGGCGGAGAATATTACTCTTGATGCAAGTACGTTTAATGTTAATTTTTTTAATCGTGAGAATATTGAGTATGAAGAGGTGGAGGTTGTTTTTAACGCGGAGTTTCTCGATGATTCTTCTTTGAAATTTTCTTTAGGTTCTTTAGAGGATAAGAGAATTCGGATTCCTGTTAGTAATGTGAAGTTGAGGAAACTTGTTTTTGGAGATTATGTTCTTTCTACTAAAGTGATTATTGGAGATAAGAATGTTGAGCTTGAGGTTCCTGTTAAGATTAGCGAGAAGTCTGTGATTTCTTCAAATGAGGAAGTTAATGGTTTAGTTGTTAGGACAATGATTTTATCGAAGACAAATGAGGGGAATGATCTGGCTGAGACAGAAATTGTTGTGAAGAAAAATATTATCTCGAGGTTGTTTACGACTTTTTCAGTTGAACCTGCGAGTGTTGAGCGTGATGGGTTTAGTGTTTATTATTCTTGGATGAAAGAAGATTTGCAGCCGAATGAGACTTTTCAAGTTAAGGCGACGACGAATTGGTTTTATCCGTTGATTATTGTTTTGTTGTTGGGGGCTGTTTTTTATTTTGTTAATCTTTATTATGCGCGGCATTTGGTTGTTAAGAAACAGGTTGCTTTTGTTAAGACAAAGTCGGGTGATTTTGCGTTGAGAGTTACTTTGCGAGTTAAAGCAAATAAATTTATGGAGCATGTGCGGATTAGTGATCGACTTCCTGCGATGGCGCAGCTTTACGAGAAGTATGGGAGTGTGCCGAGCCATATTAATAAACACACTGGTTCTTTGCAGTGGGATTTTAAGCATCTTGCTGATGGAGAGGAAAGGGTTTTAACTTATATTTTTTATTCTAAGTTGAAAGTTGTTGGGAAGTTTGAGCTGCCTTCAGCGACGGGGTTTTATGAGATTCAGGGGCAGCAGCATGAGGCTCAGTCTAATCGTGTGTTTTTTATTAATGAGCCTGAGCCGCAGAATCAGAAGTTTGGAGAGGTTGAATAAGAAGTTTTATAAAACCTGATTCTATCAATAATTATACAACTTAGGTGCAGATGAGTTGCAAAATTTTTCTGTTTCTAAGTTTTATATCCCTGCGTAGTTCAGCGGTTAGAACGCTCGGCTGTAGTAAGTTAAACTAGGGTGGAGATTCCATTTGGATGACGATGAAGCCTGATTAGTCGAGATGTTTTGTATTTTGCAGAACCCGAAGTTGCAAAGCAACAACGTGTCCTGCCTCGATGGCAGAACCCGAGAGATCCCCGGTTCGAATCCGGGCGCAGGGATTGGTCTTTTTAATTTTCTTAAAAAAATAATTTAGAATTAACAAAAAGCGATATAATTTTCTAACGTGTTGTTCTTTAAATATTTTGCCCTTGAATTTTTTTGTTTGCCAACTATAAAAAAGTTTAAAAATGGTTTATCTCTTAGAGAGTTATCACTTTATTTGTGATAAACAAAAGAGGTTAAACAATGTCCGAAGAAATCGAACAATTTCAAGAAGAGGAACAATACACTGAAGATGAACTTTTGAATGGGGCTGCTTCTGGAGAAATCGAAGATTATCTTGAGTTGGATGAGGAATAATTTTTTTCTTTTTTCTTTTTTCTTTGTAGTTTTGCTTCTCTTATGAATGGGCAACTTCGTTGCCGATTATATAAAAAAATTGCCTCAGGGTTCGGCAATTTTTTTCAAGGCAAATTGGAAATGGTGAAAATTAATTACGCTTTGGAGATTTGTCAGTTTTGATATTGAGAACTATTTAACATTTAGATTTACAGATTTCTAAATGAGCGAAGCGATTATAATATTGAATAATTATTTAAACCATTAATTTATCTGATTGGTATGTTAATCGGACTTGTGGGAAGACCAAATTCGGGGAAGTCGACGTTTTTTAAAGCTGCGACCTTATCTGATGTGTTGATTGCGAATTATCCTTTTGCGACGATAAAACCTAATACTGGAATGGCATATGTTAAGATAAAAGATCTTGCTGCTGATTTTGGGAAGCACTCTGATCCACGCGAGGGATTTGTGAAAGGGGATTTTCGTTTTGTTGGTTTTGAATTAATGGATGTTGCTGGGCTTGTTGCTGGGGCTTCTGAGGGGAAAGGGTTGGGGAATGAATTTTTGAATGATTTGTCAAATGCTGATGCGTTTATTCATGTTGTTGATATGTCGGGCGAGAGTGATGGCGAGGGAAAGCCTGCGAAAGATTATTATCCTGGTGAGGATATAAAAATTATTGAGAAGGAGTTGGATTTATGGTATCTTGGTATTTTGAAAAAGACGTGGAAAACTTTTTCGAAGACTGTTGAGGTTCAGAAGTCTAATTTTTCCGAGGCTGTTGCAAAACAATTTTCTGGTTTGAAAGTTAGTGAGGAGGATGTTAAAGAAGTTATGTTGAAAAGTGATTTGAATTTTGAGAAACCTAATAAATGGGATGATGGACAGGTTTTGAGTTTTGCACGGGATTTGAGGAGAGTTTCTAAGCAGATGATTATTGCAGCGAATAAAGTTGACCGTCCTAATGGCGGCGCGAATTTTGAGAAAGTTAGGAAGGAGTTTGATTATCCGATTGTTCCGTGTTTTGCAGAGGGCGAGCTTGCTTTGAGAGAGGCTGATAAAAAAGAATTGATTGAGTATATTCCTGGAGAGAAAGATTTTAATGTTTTGGATGGAGTGGATGAGAAACAGAAAAATGCTCTTGATGGGATTAAAAATGTTTTGAAAGAGTTTGGTTCGACCGGTGTTCAAAGTGTTTTAAATAAAATTATTTTTGATATTTTAAAATATGTTGCGATTTATCCTGCTTCTACAAAACTTACTGATAATCAGGGAAGGGTTTTACCTGATTGTTTTTTGATGCCGCCTGGGACTACTGCGCTTGATTTTGCGTTTAAACTTCATAGTGATATTGGGAATGGTTTTGTTAAAGCGATTGATTTGAAGACGAAGAGGGCTGTTGGGAAGGATCATGTTTTGGAGAATGGGGATGGTTTGGAGATTATGACGAGGTGATAAATGAAAAAAATATTTATTTGTTTTATAGTATTTATCTTTTTCGTTTTGGGTATGTTTTTTTTAAGTGAGATTAATGCAAAGTTTTTTAAAAATAATTTGGTAGGAGAAGATATGAATGATAAGATTATTATTGCACATAGGGGTGAATTTAATATTGGGAAATTAATTGATGGTGGAGCAAACATGATTGAATTTGATTTGAGAAAAACAAAGGATGGTGTTTATGTTGCTTTTCATAGTGACTCTGTTAATGGGAGAAAAGTTAGAGATTTAACTTATTCTGAACTGAACTCTTTTGCTAGTGTTGAAATTCCTAAAGTTGAATCTTTTTTAGAAGAGTATGGAAAAGGAATTGGATTTGATGTTCATTTAAAGGAGAGAGGTTATGAACAAGAAGCGTTAGCTTTTTTATTAGGTTATGTTAATAAAAAAGATTTACTTATTACTTCTGAACATTTGGAATCTCTTAAAAAAATAAGAGAGGTAGATCCTAAAATTAAATTGGGGTTGATTTTGTTAAGGGGGAATCTCGGAAAAAATGTAATTTTAGATAAATTGGTTGGGGGAGCTAATTCAAAACAAGCATTAGAGGATTGTGAATCTAATGGATTTGAGTATATTGTTCCAAGTGTTTGGTACCTAAATGATGGGTATTTAGATAGTGCTCATAGTAAGGGAATTGGAGTTTTACCCTGGACAGTTAATAGTAAAAATGGTATGGAAAAATATTTGGGTGATGAGAGAATTGCGGGGATAATTACTGATAAACCAGAAGTTGCTGTTTCTTTGAGATAGATTCTTAATAATTAACCATATCTTTAAATAATTCTGTTTTATTCTTGGTTGATGTCAATTAAATATCAAAATGCGCCCGATTTAAAAAAGAAGATGGTGGAAATAGTTGAGCATTTGGATTTTTTGCATGTGGATGTTTCGCGTGTTGAATGTCTTCGGAGTTTTGGGAGTTCGAGTAAGATGACAATTGCGCGTTGTCATGCTCTTGGGAAAGTTATGCAACTTGGGATGAAAACGCAGGCGTTTTATACAATTGAATTTTTGAGTGAGAGTTTTGACAAGCTTTCTGAAGGGGAACGGGATAAAGTTATAATTCATGAACTGATGCATATTCCGAAAAGTTTTGGCGGTGGGTTTCGGCATCATGATTTTGTTTGCGAGAAAAATGTTGATTTGCTTTATGAGAAATTTCAGGAGAGGAAATTGGGTTTGGATAAGATTGAGAAGGAGAAGAGTTTGGGTAAGGTTGATAGAATTTTAGGAGGTGCGAGAGATGAAGGTAAAAAGTGGTGGTAGAGAATTAGAGATTGATGTTAAGAAAGTTAGAGGTCTTGGAATATTTCGAGGATTGATGTTTCGTCGTCGGGAAAAAGCTCCTGCGTTGCTTTTTAATTTGAGAAGTTCTTTGCATTCTTTATTTGTGTTTTTTCCGTTTGTTGTTTTATGGCTAGATAGCGACGATAAAATTGTTGATTCGTGCGTTGTTAGGTCTTGGAAGTTTAGAATCGATAGTGATAAAAGATATTCTAAGATTGTTGAAATTCCAATTTCTCGACGGTATCGTTCAATACTGGATTTTGTCGTCGGGAAAAGATTTAAAAACATTAATAACCTGTAATTAACATAATCTAATAAAAAGGAGGTAAAATCATGGGAAAAATTCTTGTAAGAAATGCTATTAAGAGAAAGTCTGGCTATCTTTACTATGTAGATGGTAAAGGAAATGTGTGTGAGGCTAAGATGGCTCGTGGCGGTCGGAAGAAAAAAGCAAAGAAGAAAGTTGCTAAGAAAAAAACAGCTAAGAGAAAGACAGCTAAGAAAAAAAGAAGATAATTTTGTATTTTTATTTTTCTATTTTTTATTTTTATTATAATAATTTATTTAAAGGTTGATTGGTTTTGTTTTTGATGGTAGTTATGTTGGCGAGGGATGAGAATTCTGCGATTAAGGTAGCTGAATTTTCAGGATTTGAACTTGTGTTTTTTGATGAGGGGGTTTGTCTGAGCAATGACAGATTTAGGGGAAGTAAAAATATAAGGGAACAGAGTGACGTGGCTTATTATGACAGAGCAGCTGATCTTGGAAAAGACTTCAAATATTCTCTTGTTTCAAAACCTAGAATGAGTGAATTTCGTGGTCACACATTATATGAAGGGAAGGTTCATTTTTATGATTAATGTTTAGATAAATCTATAAATCTTGATTGATGATTGTTTTTATGATAATTGGAATAGAATCAACAGCGCACACTTTTGGTGTTGGTGTTGTTGATAATGGGAAGATTTTGGCGAATGTTAAAGATAGTTATACTACTGAGAAAGGCGGGTTGATTCCTATTGAGGTTGCGCGGCATCATCGGGAGGTTTGTGATAGGGTTTTTGAAGATGCTGTTGCGGAAGCTGGGATTTCTAAAGATGAGATTGAAGGAGTTGCGTTTTCGCAGGGGCCGGGACTTGCGCCTTGCCTTAAAGAGGGATTGGAATTTGCTAAGAGGTTGGCTAAGGAATTGAATGTGAGTTTGATTGGTGTTAATCATTGTGTTGCGCATTTGGAAATTGGTGGTGCGATTCGTTGTAAGGATCCTGTTATGTTGTATGTATCAGGGGCTAATACGCAGGTGATTGCATATGCTGGAGGGAAGTATCGGGTTTTTGGTGAGACTCTTGATAATGGGATTGGGAATTTTATCGACGGGTTTGCAAGGTATCTTGGGTTGGGGTTTCCGGGGGGGCCGAAGATTGCAGAGTTGGCGGAGAAGTCTGATAATTATATTGAGTTGCCTTATGCTGTTAAGGGGATGGATGTTTCGTTTTCTGGGATGCAGACTAAACTTAAGCAACTTTATGATCGCGGGGAGAGGAAGGAAGATTTGGCTTTTTCGTTGCAGGAAACTGCGTTTGCTATGCTTGTCGAGGCGGCGGAGAGGGCGATGGCGCATACTGGTAAGGAGGAGTTGTTGTTGGGGGGAGGAGTTGGATGTAATACTCGGTTGCAGGAAATGTGTCGTATTATGTGTGAGGAGAGGGGAGCTAAGTTTTTTGTTCCTAGTAATTCTTTGTTGGTGGATAATGGGGGGATGATTGCTTATTTGGGGGAGATTATGTTTGAGGCGGGGCTTGGGGTTTCTTTAGATAAGATTGATAAGGTCGATTTCCTGCCTCGGCAGAGAACTGATGATGTTTCTGTGGAGTGGAAGTAGGATAAGTTTATAATCTTTATTTTTCTAGTTAACGAATGAAAAAGAGGGGGGGAACTTAACACATCATTTAGTCTTTCTGTACTTGTGGCAATTGCTGTTTTTTTAGTTTTCATTATATTTGGGGTTATTTTTGCTTTTATTTTTGGAGATGATATTGTAGATGTTTTTACAGGAGGGGAAGGAGACATTGAAATTATTGAAGACTCGGTTGTTTATGATGGTCAAAGTTTAAATTTAACTGTTAAGAGAGTTAAAGAGGAAGGAAATTTAACAGGGTTGAGGTTTTTAATAGAGAATAAATTTGGAGAGTCTTATATTTATGAAGAAGAGGTTACACTTAATTTTGAAGAGAGTAAATTTATTAGTATTTTAACAGTTGGTTTTATTGAGGATGTTACAAAAGTTAGTATTTATCCTATATTTCGTGTTGAACAAACCCAAAATGAGGAAATTGGAAATGAAGAGATTTATAATTTGAATCCACAACAACAATCTGGAATTGTGTCTGGTAGTGGTTCAACTGGAAGTAGTTCTAGTAGCGGTTCAACTGGGAGTACTGGAAGTAGTTCAACTGGAAGTTCTAATAATGATGGAAGTACTGATACTGGAAATGGAGATGGAGATGGAGATGGAGATGAAGATGGTGATGGAGGTTCTAATGTACCTGTTATAATTGGAGAGGGTTGGACAGAGCCTGTTCCAACAGTTTATGATATTTCAGAATATGGTTTTACAGATTTGAATCAGCCGGGTTCGAGAATTTTTTACATTAGTAATTCTGGTGATGATAATACAGCTTCAATTTATTTTTGGGATGGTGTAAATATTGTTGATCAAGAAGGAAGTACTACTGATGAAGTGGGGAATGTTTATGGAACAGATTCAATGAATCCGAGTGATGCGGTTAAACCTTTTAAGAGATGGAGTTATGTTGCTCCTCGACGTGGGGCTAATGAGGATGTCGGCTCTTCTTGGAATGGAAAGCAAGGACATATTGGAATGCCTGGAGGTACATCTGTTAGTACTAGATATGAATATCCTGATTGGTGGTTGTTTAAGCGAGGCGAATCTTTTGATTTGTATGAGGACTTTTTGTCTTTAGCTCTGGAGACAAATTCTTCATTAGAAGAGATTAATAGTGGAAGTTTGGCTGTTTCAGGTGGGAAGTCTGAAACAGAGAGGCAGATTGTTGGGGCGTATGGTGATTTGTCTGAAGTAAGGCCAAGATTTTATAATCCTGTAATTATGTTTATTACGCGTTGGAAAGAACCCCAGCCGAAACATATAGCTTATTTATCTTTACATTTTGATGGTAGAGGAGAACGAAGGGGACAGGGGTTTGATTTTAGATATCAGGATGTTTCTGCGGTGGATATATTATTAGAAGACCTTTGGATAGATGGAACGACTTATGGAGGATCAATTGGGAATACAAATGCAGAGATTACTCTTAGACGTGTAATAATAACTGATGCGTATAAGGATAGTCATTCATCTCATACTCAGGGGTTGAAATGGGGTGCAAATAGAGATGCGAAACTTCGTGTAGAAGAAAGTATATTGATGCGTAATGGGTTTTCTAATGGGGATCCTAGAAATATTGATGAATGGCCTTTGAATTTACAAGAGGGAGATCCAGATTATGATAGTTATTATTATGACAAATATAATAGAAATATGTATTTGTCATTAGAAATTGATAATATGGAATCAGGACTTTTTGATTCTATTAGTTTAGTTGGAGCTTCACCAGACCAATTTAGAAATGGAATGAGGATTGAGAGAAACTTTTTTTATCAAGGTAGTATTGTATTAGGTGCAAATGGAGGTTATCCCGATGAAGATGGTCCAACTGGTTCATTTGTAGATAATATTGTTCAGAGATTTAATGCGGATGGAAGAGCTAAAAAGCTTGGCGGTCAATCAGGTGGAGGGCTTATTCTTGCGTCTGGGGCAAATCAGGTAGAGGTTGCCAGAAATATACTTACTAGCGTTCAGCATAAGCCTAAAAATGATAAAACCTCTGCTTTTACTATACGGGCTTTAGCTTGGGAATGTTGTCAGACTTTTTATTATGCAACTAGAAATAATAATATTCATGATAATATTTTTGATAATGTTTATGATTCTTCAAGTGATACTCTCTCAGCAATTAAAATTGAAGATGGGATTGCTGAAAATAAGCGTGGAGATTTGGGTTGGTCAGATCCTGGAATTAAAAATAATATTATTCAAAACAATGTTCTAATTAATCTAAATAAAGAGGAATGGAGATATGTTCCAATTGGAGATGCAGTTGAAGTGAATAGTCAGGATACTCAGTTTATTGATAATACTCTTTATTCTTCGAGAGATGAAGCTGGTGATGCTCTTGATTGGGAGGATCCTGATAGATCTTTGAAGACATATCTTGAATCTATTGGAGTAGATGTTACGAGTGATGATGGTTATATGGAATTTTTTGATGAATCTATACAGCAAAGGAAAGGGTATTGGAGAGAGGAGTTTACTGCAAGACCGCTTGTGAATTATATGAGGGAAGGATTTGGAATGGATGAGTTGACGGGTACTGTACCTTTAACATCTCCGGAGGTTGAAGAACCTGAAACTCAAAATTTTTTTCAGAAATTAATTGATTGGTTTAAATAATTTAATAAAATAAATCTTTGGAAAAGATTTATAAACCCAAATTCCAATATTTAATTAACCGATGAAGTAATCATCTTAAATTTACGGAGGTCACATGGACTTCTATACAATTGTTGAAAAGGCAAAGAAAACTGGTAAGATTGAGAAGGGAACGAATGAAGTTACTAAGGCTATCGAGAGAGGGACTGCTAAACTTGTTGTCGCTGCGGGGGATGTTGAGCCTAAGGAGATAACTCAGCATCTAAGTATTTTGTGCAAGGAGAAAGGCATTAAGTATGGCGAGGTTGACTCGAAAGATAAGCTCGGGATTTCTGCAGGTATTCCTGTGAAGTGTTCAAGTATTGCAGTTGTCGAAGCTGGCGATGTTGAGAAAGATATTGCTAACTTGAAATAAATTCTTATAATTGAAAATGGCGCCGCCTAAAAAACCACAACAGACTCAAAAGAAGGAGAAGTTGACTTTGACTAGCGGTGAGGCTGTTCCAGCTGTTGTTGAGGAAATTGTTGGGCGGACTGGATTTAGAGGAGAGGTGACACAGGTTAAGGTTAAGGTTATGGATGGGCGGAATAAAGGACGTTCGATGAGGCGGAATGTAAAGGGTTCTATTAAACTTAATGATGTTTTGATGCTGCGTGAGACAGAGATTGAGGCGCGAAGAATTAGAAGTAAGGTTACGAAGGGGGCTTATACTTAAATGAGTTTTAAATTAAGAAGCGGTCGTCCGCCCAAGCGTGGTCGAACGAAGGGGGCTTATACTTAAGATGGGAACTGAAAAATTAAAAGATGAAAGATTAGGAGATTTTTTTGGATTTGAACAACATCATCCATGTGGAAATGAAGGAGGAGTTGTTTTAGATAGTAGTGGTGTGGAGAATAAAGATAATTATACTAATGCTTTTGGGAAATTTTTAGAAAATGAAGGTTGTAGGGTTCTTAGTCTTACTCCTTTAGGTGAAGATAGACATTATATTCATTATACTTCAGAAGAGGAGGTTGCTTAAAATGCCGGAATGTAGTTTTTGCAACAAAATGTATGATGTTCCGCATGGAATGACTGTTGTTTTAGTTAATGGAGACTTAATGCATTTTTGTTCTTCAAAATGCCGGAAAAGTAAGGTTCTTGGAAGGAAGAAAGAGAAACAGAAATGGGTTATGAAGAGCAAGAAAATTGGTAAGAATGAAAAGGTTGAGAAAAAGAGTGCGTGATGGTGATTTTTTATTTTACCGTCGGTAAATGCGATTTTTAGTATCGAAAGTTTTATAAACTAAGTCGGTTTTTTGTATGTATAAAATAAGGGAAAAATAACTTATTTTTTCTCCGAAATTTACAATGATAGATAAGTATGGAGCGAAGAGCATCAAAGTCCTTGAGGGGCTGGAAGCGGTCAGGAAAAGACCTGCAATGTATATAGGTAGCACGAGCAAGGACGGGTTGCATCATTGTGTTTATGAAGTTTTGGATAATGCGATTGATGAGGCGCAGGCGGGGTTTGCTACGAAGATTGAAGTTGTGATAAATGATGATGGAAGTATTACAGTGATTGATAATGGGCGTGGAATTCCGGTTGAGAAACATGAATCTGGAAAATCTGCTCTTGAAGTTGTTATGACTAAGCTTCATGCGGGCGGGAAATTTGAGAATAAGGCGTATCAGATTTCTGGAGGGTTGCATGGAGTGGGGGTTAGTTGTGTAAATGCTTTGTCGAAAAAATTAATTGTTAAAGTTAAACGGAATGGGAAGGTTTATCAGCAGGAATATAAGATTGGGGTTCCGAAATATAAAGTTAAGGTTGTTGGGAAGGCGGATAAAAGTGATAATGGGACAGAGGTGACTTTTTGGCCGGATGATGATATTTTTTCAACTACTGATTTTGATTATAGTGTGATTGTTTCGCGCGTTCGAGAGTTGGCATTTTTAAATCCAGGAGCGAAGATAACTGTAATGCATCCAAAGGAGGGAAAGAAAGAAACTTTTCATTATGAGGGTGGGATTTCTGAATTTGTTAAATGGATTAATCGTTCTAAAACTGTTTTGCATCCGAAGCCGATTTATTTTAAGAAAGAAGTTGATTCGACTGTTGTCGAGGCTGCGATTCAGTATGTTGATACTTACAAAGAGAATATTTTTGGTTTTGTTAATACAATTAATACGATTGAGGGCGGGACGCATGTTTCGGGTTTTAAGACAGCGTTGACAAGAGCTATTAATGATTATGCGAATAAGAAAGGGATGTTGAAAAATGAGAAGCTTTCGGGCGATGATGTTCGTGAGGGTTTGACAACTGTTATTTCGATTAAGATTAGTCAGCCGCAGTTTGAGGGGCAGACAAAGACTAAGTTGGGGAATAGCGAGGTTAAGGGTTATGTTGATTCGATTGCGAGTGTTGCGCTTTCTGAGTTTTTTGAGGAAAATCCTGGAGTGGCTAATAAAATTATTGGGAAAGCTGTTGCTGCTGCGAAGGCGCGGGATGCTGCGAAAAAGGCTCGGGATTTGGTTAGACGGAAAAATGTTTTGGGTTTTTCAGGGATGCCGGGGAAGTTGAGTGATTGTTCTTCTAAGAAAGTAGAGCTTACAGAGATTTATCTTGTTGAGGGAGATTCAGCAGCTGGTTCGAGCAAGGAGGCGAGAGATAAAGAATTTCAAGCGATTCTTCCGTTGAAGGGTAAGATTTTGAATGTTGAAAAGGCGAATCCTGTTAAGGCGCTTTCGAGCGAGCAGGTTTTGAATGTTATCACAGCTGTTGGGACAGGAGTTAAGGAGAATTTTGATATTTCTAAATTGAGATATAATAAGATTATTATTATGGCTGATGCAGATGTCGACGGGCAGCATATTACGACTTTGCTGCTGACTTTTTTCTTTAGGTATGTTCCTGAACTAATTGAGAATGGGAATGTTTATGTTGCGATGTCGCCGTTGTATCGGATTCGGTTTAAGGGGAAGAGTAAGTATGTTTATAGCGACGAGGAACTTGAGAGAGAACTGAAGAAGATTTCTGGGAATCCTGATGTTGTTAGATTTAAGGGGTTGGGGGAAATGGATGCTTCGCAACTTTGGAATACAACTATGAATCCAAAGACGCGGATTTTGAAAAAAATTTCGATTGACGACGCTGTAAGGGCTGACCAGGTTTTTTCGATGTTGATGGGAGATGTTGTTGGGCCGAGGCGGAAGTTTATTGAGACAAATGCTAATATTGCGGAGGTTGATATATAAAAAGAACCTAGGTTCTTCTTATGACATCTCCTAAAAATGGACAACCTTTGGTTGTCTTATAGGAAAAATTAAAATGCCGGCGAAAAAGAAAACACCAAAAAAATATGTTGTGAAGAGTTGTCCTAAATGTAAGTCTGATGATGTTGGGGTTGCTATTGGAGGGCAGATGGGAATTTGGGAATGTCATAAGTGTGGGTTTCGGGGGCCGAGTTTTTTGGAGCAGGAAATGAGTGAAGAGGAGTTTTTGGATTATGAAGAGAAGAAAGGTGGGACTGATTTTGATTTGAGCGAGCCGCGGACTGTTGAGGAGAAAAAGTCTCATAAGGAAATGTTGAAAGAGAAACTTGAGAAGGGGGAGGAGATTTGAGATGACACCGAAAAAAACAGAAGAAATTGAAGAGCAGGAAGAAATGGAAGAAGTAGATGAAGTTCCTAATGGAAATGGGAACGGAGATGTTGAGACACTTGAGAAAAAGGAAATTAATCTGAAAGACTTGGGCGAGGATAGAAGTGTTAATGTTGAGATATCTACAGAGATGCAGAAAAGTTATATTGATTATGCGATGAGTGTGATTGTTTCGCGAGCTCTTCCTTCGGTGGAAGATGGGTTGAAGCCTGTTCATCGGCGGATTTTATTTGCTATGAAACAGATGGGACTTGATAAAGGGGCTACAAAAAAGTCGGCGAGGATTATTGGGGATACAATGGGAAAGTATCATCCTCACGGTGATTTGGCGATTTATGATGCTTTGGTGAGGATGGCGCAGGGTTTTTCGTTGAGGTATCCTTTGATTAAGGGGCAGGGGAATTTTGGTTCGCTTGATGGGGATAATGCTGCGGCGTCGAGGTATACTGAAGCTAAGTTGAGTAAGATTTCTACAGAGTTACTGCAAGATATTGACAAGGAGACTGTTCCGTTTATTCCTAATTTTGATAATTCTTTGAATGAGCCGATTATTTTGCCAGGGAAGCTACCTAATTTAATGGTTAATGGTTCTTCTGGGATTGCTGTTGGAATGACTACGAATATTCCGCCGCATAATTTGATTGAGGTTTGTGATGGGATAATTAAGTTGATTGATAGGCCTAAGACTTCGATTGATGAGTTGATGAATATTGTGCAGGGGCCTGATTTTCCTACTGGGGGGACATTGGTTTCAACAGGGTTGGAGGATATTTATGAAACCGGGCGAGGAGGGGTTACTTTGAGGGGGAAGGTTACGACAGAGAGTACTAAGAATCGAGAGTTAGTTGTGATTACAGAAATTCCGTACCAGGTTAATAAAGCTGATTTAGTTAGGCAGATTGCAGAGCTTGTTCGAGATAAGAAGTTAATGGGTATTTCAGATATTCGTGATGAGTCTGCGAAGGGGAAAGTTAGAATTGTTGTTGAATTGAAGAAGGGAGTTGATCCTAAGTTTACGATTAATCGTTTGTATAAATCTACGAATTTGCAGACGCGGTTTAATGCTGTGCTTGTTGCACTTGTTAGTGGTGTGCCGAAGCAGTTGAACTTGAAGCAAATTTTGGAAGCTTATATTAAATTTAGAAGAAAGATTATTAGGAAGAGGACGCAGTTTGAATTAAAGAGAGCTGAAGCGAGACTTCATATTGTTGAGGGGCTTTTGATTGCGCAGAAAAATATTGATAAAGTTATTGAGACAATTAAAAAGTCGAAGACAAGTGGTGAGGCTTCGGAGAATTTGCAGAAAAAATTTAAGTTGACTAAGAAACAGGCAGATGCGATTTTAGATATTACTTTGAAAAGTTTGACAGCTTTGGAAATGGAGAAGCTTCAGAAAGAGGCTAAGGATTTAGTTGAATTGATTAAGAAGTTGAAGCGGATTTTAGATGATGAGAAGGAAATTTTGAAAATTATTAAGCATGATTTGTCAGAGTTGAAGAAGAATTATGGCGACAATAGGAGGACTAAGATTATTAAATCTGTTAAGGATATTGAGGAAAAGGATTTGGTTTTGAAGCAGGATGTTGTGATTACGATTACAGAGAAGGGTTATATTAAGCGGATGCCGTTTAAGGCTTACAATGAGCAGAAGCGCGGTGGGAAGGGTGTTATCGGGGCGACTTTGTCAACAGATGATTTTGTGAAGCAGTTGATAACTTGTTCGACTCACGATCATCTTTTGCTTTTTACTAAGAGAGGTAGATTGTACTGGTTGAAGGCGCATAAAGTTCCGGAGACTCAGCGGGCTGGGAAAGGACAGGCAATTATTAATTTACTTAATATTAAGGATGATGAAATTTCTAGTGTGATGTCGGTAAGGAAATTTGAAGATTATTTGTTTTTGGGAACTGAAAAAGGAATGGTTAAGAAAATCAGGACTGATTTGTTTTCGAAGCCGCGGAATACTGGGGTTCGGATTATTAATTTGCCGTTGGATAATAGTGATAGTGTTGTTGATGTTAAGAGGATTAAGGATAAGCAGGAAGTTATGTTGATGAGTGCGCGGGGGCAGGCGATTAAGTTTAACTCTGATGAGGTTAGGAGTATGGGGCGGGCTAGTTATGGTGTGACAGGGATTAAACTTTCTGATAAAGATAGGGTTGTGGGTATTGAGATTGTTCCTGTTGGGAAAACTTCGGAGAATATTTTGACTGTTAGTGAGAAAGGTTATGGGAAAAGAAGTAAGATTGAGGATTATCGGAAGACTGCGAGGGCGGGGAAGGGAGTGATTAATATTAAGGTTAGTGAGAAAACTGGGAAGGTTGTTAGGACGATTTCGATTCAAGATAAGGATAATGTTGTTGTGACAACTAAGAAAGGAATTGTGATTCGGACTAATGTTAAGAACATTCGTGTGATGGGGCGGGCTGCACAGGGCGTGAGGATTATTAATTTGAAATCTGGAGATAGAGTTGTTGATGTTGCTGTGTTGGCTGAAGAGAAGGTTTTGGAGGATTGAATGGGCTGGGGAGTAGGGAATGGGCAACTTCGTTGCCGATTATTTTTGACGTGATTTCATGTTCCTCCTCGCGAGTTGCCGTTATTATACTTCCCACCCACAAAAGCCACCCTTAGGCAACTCGCTTCCCCCACCACTCCCGCCCGCCCGGAGGAAGCAGGAAATTAATGAAATCACGTTTATGAATCACAGGAAATTGTTAATGCATAAAAATATTAACGCTTGCAATTTTTGAGAGGTTTTGGAGATTCAGGATATGTTGATGTGATGAAAGAGTTTTATTCAAAATAGATATGGATATTTATCTCCCTTCATTATTATATTCAAATAGTTCTTCCTTAATTTCCCCCACAAACATTCTGTAAAGTCCTGCGTAAATGTAATTTTTTATGAATTTTGGTCTTCCATCTTTGTCTAATCTTCTTACAGAAGTGTACATGTGTTTTGGGAGAATTATAAAACCGTGTTGTTTTGCTCTTTTTGTGAAGTCGTGGTTTTCTGCGAAAATTACTTTTTCGTCAAATCCGTTTAGTTTGTCAAATGTTTTTCTTGTTACAAATATTCCGCAACCGGCGCAGTGGGGAGATATTTTTGACATTGCTCTTGACCAGTAATCATACACTTTGTAAAAGAATTTATCAAAATATTTATCGCTCATTGGCTTGAGTTCAACTGTTCCTGTTCCTTTTTTTGATTTTTTGAATGCTTTCATGTTTATTTCGAGAAAATCATTTGGCATGGTGGAATCTGCGTCGAGAAATAATAGATATTTTCCTTTTGCGATTTTCGCTCCGTTGTTTCTTCCAACTGTGTAATTTCCTCCTTGAGTTATTTTGCAGTTGTATTTTTTAGCTATTTCTCTTGTTTTGTCTGTTGAATTGAAGTCGGCTACTATTATTTCAAAGTTTTGATATGTTTGATTTTTTAGTGATTCTAGAAGTGTGGGAAGTGTCTTTTCTTCGTTTAGAGTTATTATAATGCAAGATAGTTCAGGAGTCATTTTTTGATTTTTCATCTTTAAAGTACTTTTTTATGTATTTTTCAGATAATTTAAATGTTGGGTATGCTAATAGTAATGTGCCAATTAGGTCAATGCTGTAGTGGCTTTGAGATATGAGAAGAGTTAGTCCTACAAGAAATGTTAGTGCTAATGCGATTTTTGATTTTGTGACAAGGAAAATTATATATGGAACTGAGAGATGGCCTGAAGGGAATGCTCCGTACATGAAGACACTTTCTTGTCCGTAATGCATAAATCCATTGTATTCGTATGGAAATCCTAAAGGTGTTAAGATTATTAATCCAGCTCTTAGAGTGTGAAAAATAGAACACATGATGATGACGTAGGGAATCATGAATTTGTCCTTTTTTAGTGCCCAGAAAAGTAAAAAGATTGCGCTTGTAACTAGAAATATCTCACTCATCCAGAGGATTGGGAGGTAAGGGAGTTTTTCCCATAATAGGTCTTTGACAACAGGGGGAAAGCTAAATGTTTGGTGAATGTAATAACTTGCCATGTAAGTGGTTAGTATTGCAGATATTCCAAATAAGATGGCGAGGAATAATAATAGTTTGAATCTTGTAATTTGCATATTTGAATTTCTCTTTTTTGTCTTATATATGTTTCGATATCTGTTTACTTAGAAATTTTTTAGGAATCATTTATGAAGTATTTTTTTACTTTTCTCTCAAAGTATGCGTAAAGTGCGAAGGTAATGAAGATTGTTCCAACTATATCAATACTGTAGTGTGAGTGCGAGATGATTAAAATTGTACCAACTATAAATGAGGAGAGAAGCATGAGATTTGATTTTGTTACTAAGTATGCAAGTGTTGGATATGCTAAATGCCCGGAGGGAAATGCGCCGAATGCGAAGACAGTATCTTCTCCAATTGGAGCTAGGCCGTTGTATGAGTCTGGGAATCCAAGAGGGGTTAAAACTATTAGTCCTGCTCTGATTATTTGGAAAAAACTTATTAGTAAAATTGTGTAAGGGATATAGTTTTTGTCTTTTTTCAGCGCCCATACAAAAATAAAAATAACCGTCACAATTAAGAAAATTTCACTTAGCCATATTATTTTTATGTGAGGAAGAATTTCCCAAAGTAGGTCTCTCACTACTGGAGGTTCATGAAATTTTTTTTGTATAAAACTGGTTGTGAATGATGGAAGGATTACTGCGATTAAGTAGAAAAATAGAGCGATGAGTAGTTTTTTAAGGAATTTTTTATCAGCAAAAAATTGTTTTAATTTAATTTTGTTCATTTTATAAATTTTGTTTTATTATCTTTTAAGTATAAAGTAATGCTTGCAAAAAATGCTCCGAGAGTATTAAAAAAAAGATCTAGAGCATTGTTATAATATCCTCCAACACCATTTTGTTCAATTGAAATAGCTACTAGAAATTCATAAATCTCGATGCATGAACCCCATCCAACACCCATGAAAAAAGCTGCAATGTAAATAAAGAAAGGAATCTCGTTCTTTTTTAAGTATATTTTTAATAAGTGATATGCAACAATAGTCATTACAAAGATTCCATAGAAATGCATGAGTTGATCCCACCGTAGTATGAAAAAATTACTATTTTCAATAATGCGGATGACATGGAGATAGTATAAACTTTTTCCATTAATGAATATTCCTCCGGAAAATAGATGAAGGAATCCGGCAAATGATAAAAGCCATAAGATAGAATTAGTGAATTTTGTTTTGTGTATTGTTAGAGCAATGATAATAAAAAATGAAATAACAATTAAAATATATGCTAGGAATTCATGGTTCTTATTGATAAAATTATAAATTAGAAATGCAATAATATATATTAAATTAAAGATTATTAATAGTTGCCAACTCTTTTTCATTTTTTTATTTGTATTTTTTTAAATCCGGCGTATTTGTGAAGAACTGTGGGGATTGTGATGGTGCCGTCTTTGTTTTGGTTGTTTTCTAAAATTGCGACGAGGATTCGTGAGGTTGCTAGTGCTGTGTTGTTTAGTGTGTGAACTATTTGGTGTTCGCCTTTTTTTCGTGCAACTCTTATGTTGTGGTCTCTTGCCTGATAATCTGTAATGTTTGAAAGAGACATTACTTCGCCATAGGATTTTGTTGTGGGACGGTAAATTTCGACGTCTGCTGAACGGTGTTTCCATTTTGCCAAGTCTCCGGTGCAGATTTCAATTACTCTGTATGGAAGTTTGAGAGCTTTTAAAATTTCTTCAGAGTTTTTCATTAATTCATCGTATAGTTTTTCAGATTGTTCGGGGAGACAGAAGATAAATTGTTCGACTTTGTTAAATTGATGGGTTCGCCATAAACCTTTTTCATTTATTCCGTGCGAGCCGATTTCTTTTCGGAAGCACATTGAGTATGAAAAGTATTTTTTTGGTAGTTCTTTTTCTTTGAATGTTTCATCTTTGTGCATTGCCATTAATGCGTGTTCTGCTGTTCCGATTAAAATTAAGTTTTCGTCTGTTATTTCATAGATTGATTGTTTGATGCTATCCATGCCTTCACTTGCTTCGAGAATTTCTTTTCTTAGCATTAAGGGAGGTTCGATGTATTCGTATTTTTTCTTTTTCATTGTGTCGATTGTGAATCTTATTAGTGCTTGGTTTAATAGAGCTAGTTCATTTTTTAGGTAGTAAAATCCATTTCCAGAAACCTTTGCAGATTCGTCGAAGTTGGCAATTCCTAGAGATTCGCAGAGTTCGACATGGTTTTTTATTGGGAATGTGAATTTTTTTGGTTTTCCTACTTTTTTTATTTCCTTGTTATCATCTTCGTCTTTTCCTTTTGGAGTGTGTTTTGAGATTATGTTAGGTATTGATTTTAGGCTTTTGTTGATTTGTTCCTTTAGTTTTTCTGCTTTTTCTTCAGCTGATTTTATTTGATCGGGAATTGCTTTTGCTTCTTTGATTAGTTGCTTTGCTTTTTTTTCGTCTTTTGATTTTTTTGATTCGTTTACTTGTTTAGAAAGAGAGTTTCTTTTAGCTCGCAAATTGTCGACTTGATATTTTAGTTTTCTCCATTTTTCGTCCAACTTTAAGATTTCGTCAATTGCTGTTGCTTTTTCTCCTGCCTTGATTTGATTTGTCTTGACTAAGTCTGGATTTTCTCTTATTAATTTTATATCTAACATATTTGATTATATGCTTAGAGCTATATAAAGTTTTTTAAGGAGTGTTTTTTAGTTTTATCTATGGGGAAAATTGAGGGGTATAGAATTTTTGCGTTTTGCATTGTTATTTTTATGGGTGCTTTAATTTTTTATATGTCTACTCTGACATTTTCAACTGTACCTCAGACTCGTTTTATAATTCACTGGAAACCTTTGACTTATCATGTCGGTGTTTTTTTCCTTTTTGCATCTTTTCTTTTGGTTGCTTTATCTAGGGATGGAAATTGGAAAATGGTTTTATTTGGGATTTTGGTTTCTTTTATTTATGCAGTATCTGATGAGCTGCATCAGATTTATGTTCCAGGAAGAAGTGGTACGATGTTTGATGTTTTTACGGATTTTTTGGGGATTGTTTTGGCAGGGGTTGTGTTTCTGGGATTTCAGCAGCGGGGCTCGGTGAGGCGGGTTTAGGTTGCGGGGAGGTGATGGGGTTTAAGTGGGGTTTAGGAAAGTTTAAAAATAAGCTCAACTTGCTTTTTTCATGGAAGAATCAATCAATCTTGTTGATTTGTATAATGAATTAAAGAAAATAGAGAAATCAATGGTAACAAAAGAAGAATTAAATCAAGTGATGGAAACTATTACTGTCTTATCTAATGAAGATACTGTTGAACAAATTAATCTTAGTAATGATGATATTCGTGAGGGAAGAATTAGAGAAATTTCTTCTGTTGCAGAAATTTGATGGTGTGGAATATAATTGTTACGGATACATTTTCTAAAGAGTTTAAGAGATATAAGAAAGATAAAAATTTTATGAATATTTTAGATAAAAAAATTAAACGCTTACAGGAAAACCCTGAGAATGTTGGAGGATGGCTTTCAGGCAAACTTCATGGATATAAATCTACAAGAATTATGGGAAAATTAAGATTGTTGTTTAGAATTAATTATGATAATTATTCAGTTTATTTAGGGGCAATTGATCATCGAAAATTTGATTATATGAGGTTTTAGCGGGGTGGTGTATTTGGGGTTTCGGCGGCGGGGAGGTGTAAGGGGTTGTGTTTCTGAGTATGCGGCGGCGGGGCTCGGTGAGGGTTAGATAGGTTTTTATAATTCTTTTTCTTTGATAATTTAATAAAATGAAAGTGAGAATTGAAATTGTTCTTGTCATTCTTTTGTTTAGTTTAGTGCCTTTTTTTATATCTATTTCAGCTTGGTTTTTTCAGATTAAAATGTTTGTAGAAGCCTTTTTTCTATTTTTACTTTGTCTTGTTTTTATTAGTGTTGCAACTTATTTTCTTACTGTGATGGATAGGAAAGGGATAATTAAGTGATTTAGTAACCTTTATAAAATAATATTCTTCTTTATGATTGTCACCACACTGGCTGTGGTGATTGGGCAGACCTGCACGCGGCGCAGGCTGCCTGCTTTATTTGATACAAATTTTTAAAAAGTGTAATAATCTATTTTGATTAAAGATGAAAAATAAGACTAATTTAGATTTTATTGTTAAGGAGACTGTGATTGTAGGAGCTTTGGCTTTGGGGATTTTTGCTACGATTGCTTTGGCGATTCCACTTGCTCCTCTTTTTTATAATGTTAATAGAAACATTGTTGATGGTTATAGAGATTCATATGAGGGGATGAGAGTTCCTTACAGAAACTTTAAAAATTGAAATAAGATAAATCTTCTGATAAGAAGATTTAAAAATTGGGAAGGTAAAGTTTCTTTACGGAAACTTTAAAAACCGATTTTCACCAGTATACTAATGGCGCAGACAGTAAGAATCAAACTAAGTAGTTTAGATATAACGCAGTTGAATGATATCACTAGCACTATCACAGATATATCGAATAAGGCAGGGGTTGTAGCGAAGGGTCCGATTCCATTGCCGACGAAGAAGCTTAAGGTTACGACTCGGAAATCTCCTTGTGGAGATGGAGCTGCTACGTTTGATAGGTTTGAGATGCGGATTCATCGGAGGGTTATTGATTTGCCTTCAAGTGATAAAGTTTTACATAGTATTATGAGACTTCCTATTCCTAAGAGTGTTAATATTAAGATTGAGATGAAGGGATAAATTCTTGCAGAATTTATACCTGCCATCAACTAAAGTTGACGGGAAGGGTTAGATTGGGTAACCTTCGGTTGCTAGTTATATGAAAAAATTGTCTCAGGGTTCGGCAATTTTTTCTAATGCAATTTGGAATTGTGGGAAATCGATTACGCGTGGCAATTTGTTGGGTTTTTATTTGAAGATGGAGAAATTATAATTTTATATTTGAATCAGGTAGATTTTTAGAATGATTGTCCAATCGTCCTTCTTGGAGGCATTTCCAGCAGGTGTGAACGGTGCCGTCTTGTTCTTTTACAATTCCTGAGTTTTTGCAGTCAGGGCAGGTGTATTGTTCTTCTCTTCTTCCAAATTCCATGAAAAAACTTGCTTTTTTTAGTATTTAACAATTACTGTGATTTAGGGCAATGTTTATTTTAGGTCTATATTTATTTTTACTAATTCTCCCTTTATAGAACTGTTTATCTCAGATAGGTTTTCGTTTAATCTTTCTGATTTTTTTTCTGTTATGGATTTTTTTGAGTTGATATTTTCTATTTCACTTGTGATTTTCTTTTTTTCAGTTTCTAGAGATTGAACTGCATTATTGTCGAATTTTTCAATTTCGAGTTTTTTTTCATTTATTTTTTGGATTGTGTTTAGTATTTCTGGGGTATCTAATTTTGATTTTGTTAGGAGCAGTGAGAGGTCTTCACCTTTTTTTTGATTAAAGGCTTGTTTGAAATTTTCTTTGTATGATTTTACAATTGCCATATCATTTTCAAAAATGTGGTAGAAATTTGTGAGAGCTTTAAAATCTAGTGATTGTCTTAGGTTGTCTAAATCCTTTTCAAATTCTTGCCTTTTTTTGTTTTCTTCGAGGAATTTTTCAGATGTTTTTAATTCTTCGATTTTGTTAAAGTAATGTTCTAAGTTTTTATTTAAATTTTTTAACTCATCATTATTTTCTTTAATGTTTTCTTCAAGTTCTGATTTTACTTTTTTTATTGTGTTTAATTTGTCGATTTCGTTTTCGATTGATTTGATTGTGTTTGATTTGTTTATTGTGGTTTGGTTTTCTTTGATGATTTCTTCGATGTCTTTGTAGAATTTTATTATTTTATTTTTTATGTTTCCTAATTCGTCTCCGATTATGAATGTGGCTTTTTCGTAGCTCATTTTTGATTTTTTTTGGAAATCTGTGAAGATGTGATTTGTTTTTGTGATGAGTTCTTTGTTGTCTTGGATTTGATTTAAGTCAGATACTAATTTTTCAAGGTATTTTATGTAATTGTCGAGGTTGTTTTTTACAATTAATTTGATTCTGTCTTCGACTTTTTTTTCTTTGAGATTTATTTGTTTTAGAGTAGGGATTTCGTTTTCTAGTTCTGTTGTGAATTGCGTCACAATGGTTTTTATTTTTGTGAGGTATTTGTTTTCTTCATCTTTGATTTTTGATTTTTCGTTTTTGAGCCATGTTGAGAGTTCTTCGAATGTGATTGTTTCTTTTTCTGTTGGTTCTGGAGTTTGCTTTTTTTTGAAAAAATAGTCTAATATTCCCATTTTTTAGGGAAGGTAAGGGGGGTTTTAAGGATTGTTGTTTGAGAAAAAATGCCCCCTCCGGTGCTCACAACCTCGCTCGCCTTTGTGGGAGAACCTAGGTTCTCCTAACACTACCTCTCCTAGAAAAGCCCACTCGCGAAATTGCTCGTCGAACCACTGGTTCTCGTTTCCCAAGGTAAATAATTTACTATCGCTAAAGCGATAGTAATATGCCCCCTCCGGGACTCGAACCCGGGTCTGGGCCGTTCTCCGTAGATCTCGACAACTACTAAAAAAACGAAAGTTTTTTTGTAACCCTGAAATCTAACTTCCCTGTTATGGAAAGCGACCTTTTACAGTCTATCAGAGTGCAGCTGATTTGAGAATCTTGAACTTGCCTTTCAACAAGGAAAGTTCACTGCTCGAGAGGGCCCAATGCTTGACCACTACACCAAAGGGGCAGGGCATGGAAATAGAATAAGAAGATTAGTATAAAAGTTTATCGTCTTTTATTTTTCCAGTATAAAATATAAATTCCAATTATTAATATAGAGAAGAGAGTTAAGAATAATTTTATGTTACCATATATCAAATCCTGGTTTTCGGAGAAAACCATTCCAATATAGATTAGAATTGCGCTCCAAATACCTGCTCCTAAACCTGTATAAAGGGTGAATTTTCCTAAATTCATTTTCCCAAAACCAGCAGGGAGAGAGATTAACTGTCTAATACCTGGAATTAATCTACCCATAAAAGTTGTTATTTCTCCGTGTTTTTTAAAATATTTTTCGGATTTTTCTATGCTATTTTTATTAATGAAAACAAATTTTCCGTATTTGTCTGTTAATATATTTACAGCGCCTCTTCCTAAATATAGTGCAAGGAAATAATTTATCCAAGCTCCAACTAAACTTCCTAAAACTCCTGCTAGAAATACGGGAAGAAAGTTCATTTTGCCCTCGCTGACAAGAACTCCGGCAGGGATTAGAATGACTTCGCTTGGAAATGGAAAAAAACTGCTTTCAATTGCCATTCCGATGAAGATTCCAAAATATCCAAGGGAGTTGATTAGTTCTACAAGAAAATTTACTATTGATTGGAATAGTTCTAGTATCATGGCTTGAAAAATGAAAAAGAGTTTATAAAATATACTTAATCCTTTCTATAATCAGATAAAGATTCATAAGATCTCATTTCTAATCCTCTGTTTTCTCTTTCCATTTCAGCAGAACGAGCTTGACAAGAGCCATCAGCTAAAACAACAACTCCAAAAGTAAAAACAGCAGCTGCAAGAAGATAATGTCTATTTCTAAAAATAAAGTCTGTGGCTTTATCATAAATGTTTTCATCATCTCTTTTCATTCACGTTTAAAATCGAAATCTTTTATAAGTATTTATATAAAAATAGAGTGAATTACACCTCATTCAGATTCTAAATAGCCCTGCCCGGATTCGAACTTGGTCCTTAAGTGGACCGGTTCACCTCCGGCCGAATAGCCCTGCCCGGATTCGAACCGGGGTCATCTGGCCCAGAACCAAACATACTTGACCGCTATACTACAGGGCTAAAGACACAACATCTTTATTTAAAGCACTACTTTAGAGAGACCATAAACATTTTTAAACATTAAGGTTTTGTTTATTTGAAGGTGTAAAATGAGTTTGTATATTTGGATAGGGTTGCTGTTGTTTGTAGTAATGATGATATTTGTTTATGTTAAATTTAGGTATATTCTGCATAAGTTTCACTGGATTATTGTGATTATGTTGGCGCTTTTTTTGTATTTGACTTTTATGGTGAGTATTGCTGGAGAGGGGCTTAATTTGACGAATATGGGGGATCTTAAAATTGCAGGAGATGTTTATTTGAGTTGGCTTGTGAATGCTTTTGATAATACTAAGACTCTTACGGCGAATGTAATTAAAATGGATTGGGGAATTCCAAACCCCTTTGAGTAAATGAAATTTATTGTTATTTTGTTAGTTTTTATTTTGTTGAATGGTTTTTTGATAGTTTCAAATAATGAGTTGTATTTGAAAAATGGGGATGCTTGGGGAGAGTTGGGGGAATTGTATGTTGATTGGTTGAAGAAGGTTGCGGGGAATGGGGCTGAGATTACGGGCGAGGCTGTTAAGATGAATTGGATTTCTGAAGAGGGATAGTTTTTTAATTTGATTATTTTTAGGTGTTTTGTGTTTTGTTTGCGCCGCAGTAGCTCAGTTGGTTAGAGCACATGTTCGGTAAACATGAGGTCGCCAGTTCGAACCTGGCCTGTGGCTTTAGTTACTTTTATAAACCCGCAACACTGAGAGTAAATTATGTCGAAGGAGAAAGAAACAAAAATTTGTATTGATGAGGCGTCTGAGATTAGGGAGAAGTATGAAGATTTTATGAAACGGTTTGATCTTCCTGATTTTACGTCGATTAATGAGGATTTTGATATTTCGAAAATTGATTGTGATAGTTTGACTTTGTTGCGCGATGTGAGAAAAGCAATGACTTTGAAATTTAGTTCGGTGATGCAGTTTGTTGAGCTATTGTTAAATCCGATGAATGGGAGTACATTTAATATGTATCTTGTTCAAGGTGTTAATGGTGAGGAGAAGAAAATTTTGAGTGAGATGTTTGATAATTTAGGAGTTATTGAGATTAATTCAATTGCGTTGGATATTGTTTATAGTGAAGAGGGTGAGGTTAAATTTGTTAGGGAGAGTTTTGATTCGTGGCAGAAGATGAAACCGAAGTTGATGAAAGTTGTTGATTCTTTGAAACTTAATTGGAGAAAGGTGACTGGGAAGAAGAGTAAGAGTTATTTTGGGTGATTTAATTGCGCTCGCTTCGCTCGCGAATTATAGGATAAATTTTAATCTCGGTGCTCGATTAAAATTTAATTTTATTATTGAATCATGAGAAATTTATTACGCGAGAATTAGTGTTTTGAGAGTTAGTTGATTGTTAATGAATGTATTGAAATTGATAAGAAGTTAATTATTCAAAATATCATCAAGGTTTATTTCTAGTAAAGAGACGGGCATTTTAATTCTGAAATTTGTTAGAATTTTGGGGTGAATTTCTCCGATAAATCCGATGGATTTATTATTTAGGAAGATTTCTCCCACCCTGCCTTCGATAAAATGTGGTTTTGTTAGTGTGGTTTCTTTTATGTCGAATTTTGTGTTGAGCATTGTGCCTAAGTAATTTAGGATTTGTTTTAGTTTTGTGAAGTTTCCGGGTGCTAGGGCTATGCTTAGATTTTCTTTTTCATTATATTCTTCGAAGATTGTTCCGATTTGAAAAATTTCCTGCGGGTATTCTACGTCGACATTTTCTGAAAATATTTTTAAGAGGTAATGAGAAAGGTTTTGTCTTAGGATGTTATATTCTGTTTTTGAGTTTTCTACTTCTACGAGGTTTTCTGGTTTTACTCCCATTTTTTTGAATTGTGCATCTTTTGTTGTTAAGTGGTAACTTGATGTTTCTAAGAGTCCAAGTCCTGCTAAAATATTTGCAATTTTTGATTTTATTATTTCTTTTTTGTTTATCTCGCCGACTGTTGATACTTGAGGGATTTCTGGGATTAATTTATCGTAGCCGTAGGCGATTGCAATGTCTTCGATGATGTCGACTTCGTGTAAGATGTCTGTTCTTTGCGCTGGAAATAAGACAAATGGTTTTTTGTATTCGTGTCCCATTTTTTTTAGTAGTGAGTTAATCTCTGATTCTTTTAAATCTAAACCAAGGAGTTTGTTTGCGTTTTCGAGTGAGAGTTTTGTTTTTTCAGGAGTCATGTCTGGGGTGATGGATTTTTTGTTTCCGTAATTGAGTTCCATTTGGTAGATTTTGCCGCCCATTGATGCTAGAGTTAAAACAATAATGTTCAGTATTTTATTTAGTAAATTGAAATCGAAACCTGAACACTCTATGAAAATGTCTTTTGTTTGTTCAGATATTTTTCCTGTTTTATGGGAGTTGATGATTGGAGGCATACTTAAAATTTCTTTGTTTGCGTCGATGAAAACAGGATATTTTTTTAGTCCTTCTAATAATTGTCCGTAGTCTCTTCCGGCTGGATGTTGAGAGAGTATTTGTTTTCCGTTTAGTTCTCTTGTGGATTCTAGCGGTTGGAGTTTTATGTCATCGGGAAATTGTGCAGTGAATTTTATAGGGAGTTTAATTTTTTCTAAAGGATAAATTCCTATTGCTGCTTTTTTTCTTTTTCTTCCTACTGTGAGATGAAGTTTTTCTTGAATGTCAATTATCTCCTTGATTTTGTCGTCGTCGAATTTTAGTCCTTTCACGATTGCGCATGCTGTGTAAGGGCGTATGTTTTTTAGAGAGGGGTCAATAGTGATTTTGTAATTTTTTTCAGGTTTATTTATTTTTATTTTAAATGATTTCTTTCCTAAATATGTGAGGAATGCGTTTTTGAAATTTTGGTATGATATTAAATCTGGGCGGTTCGGGAAAAGTTCAATGTCTACTTCAGTATCTCTTTCTCCGTCTATTGGAGTGCCAAACATTGCGATTTTTTTCTCCATGACTTCATTTAGTTTTCCGATGTCTTTTTCAAATTGTTTTTTTGGAATTGTTAGGATTGTCATTTTAAAAGACACCTACGGTTTCTTTTAGAAACTTCCCTTTTTAGATTTGTTAATTTCATTTTACCCAGAACCTCATTTCTCTTAATTGTTTAATGTCGTTTTTGTAGAGTTGTCTTAAGTCATTAATGTCGTAGTAGTCTATTAAAATTCTGTCAAAGCCAGGACCCCATGCTAAGACTGGAATCCATTCGCCCAATAATGGTATTGTAACTTCTGGCCGGAAAATTCCTGCGCCGCCTAGTTCGAGCCATTGTTTTTTTTCAGGATGGAAGACATCGATTTCAACACTTGGTTCGGTGTATGGGAAGTATGCAGGGCGGAAACGAACTTTTTCAAATCCCATTTTTTTGAAGAATTCTTGCAAGTATCCTAAGAGGTTTTGGAAGTTTACATTTTTGTCTATAACGATTCCTTCTGTTTGGTTGAATTCGAATCCGTGACTCCAGTCAACTGTTTCGTTTCTGAAATTTTTTCCTATTGCGAAGAATTTTCCTTTTTTTTCATTGCTTGGGAGTTTGCTTAATTTGTGGAGGGTTTGAGCTGATAAAGGAGTTGTGTGTGTTCTTAGGACTGCGCGTTTTGAGATATTTTCGTTCCATGAGTATTGCCAACCTTTGCTTTTATCGACGCCGGTTTCGTGAGCTTGCTTTATTGATTGCACTAATTTTTTGTCATTTTCTGTTATTTCTTTGTCAAGGAAAAATGTGTCTTGCATTTCCCTAACAGGATGATCTTGTGCTGTGAATAGTGCGTCGAAGTTCCAGAATGAACTTTGGATTATGTTTCCTGTCATTTCTTTGAAACCTAGTTCGCTCCAAACTTTTCTTCCGTAGTCAATTGATTGATTTACAAAATGTCTTTTTCCGCCGTGGATTTTTGGGACAGGTGAGATGACGTCGTATCTACGGAATTTTTTCCCTTTCCAACTTCCATTTTTTAGCATTTCTGAAGTTAGTTCTTCTAAAAGATTTTTTGCAGAGGAGATGTCTTCTTTGATTAATTTTTCTCCTAAGTCTGTTAAATTGTAATTGATTATTTGTTTTTCTTCTATTTGGATTATTTCTTTTCTTTCTTTTAGTGATTTAAGTGCAAATTGTTCTTCAGGTTGTAAATCTGTAAATGGTTTTGGTAATGTTTCGAGGAATTGTTCTTCGAGGGATTTTTTTGTTATTTCCTCCTTGTTGCCTGTTAACATTAATGTTCCATTTTTTATATCTAGAAGTGCTTTTTTCTTTAGAGCTCCGATTGCGGCGCGGAATTCGTTTTTTGATAGCTTTGATTGTTTTTCTGCGTTTTCTAGTGAGAGATTGCCCTTTTCAAGGAGGAGGATGAGCTGTCTTTCTGGGAGGCCTTTCTTTTTGTAATATATTCCGTTTGTGTCTAAGTCAATTAATTTTGTTTTTTCTATTCTTAGTTTGATTATTTTTTTTGTGTTGAGGAATTCTAATCCCCGGATGACTGAGACTTTGTCTAAGCCTGATAGTTCTATGATTTTTTCAATGTCTTTTTCTTTGAGATGTGGGAGGATTTTTTGCTCTAGAGGAGAGAGCGATTCAATTATTTTGTTTAAGTCTTGGTCCATGTGGAAGGTTAGAATGCGAGATTATTAAGGTTTTCTATTTGATTTTTTTAATTTTAGTTCCTTCTGGAGTGTCGTCGATTTGAAATCCTTTATCGCTGATTTTTTTTCTTAATTCGTCTGCTTTTTTCCAGTTTTTATCTTTTCGTGTTTTTTCTCTGTCTTCGATAAGTTTTGTAATTGTTTTTGGGATTTTGAGATGTTCTCTTTCTAGTAAATTAAGCCCTAAGACTTCATCTATTTTTCTTATTGTTTGGATTTTGCCTTTTGCTTTGTTATCTCGTACAAGTTTCCAGAGAATTTGGAGTGCTTTTGGTGTGTTTAAATCGTTGTTGATTTCGTTTCTGAATTTTTCTAAATATTCTTTGTTTAGATTTCCGTCGGGTTTTATATCTTGGCAAATGTTTTTTAATCTTTGGTAGGCGTTTTCTGCGTTTTCTAAATTTTTTAGGTTGAAGTCTAGTTGTTTTCGGTAGTGGCTTGTTAGGAGGAAGTATCTGTAGTCTAGTGCTGAGAAATTTTTTTCTTCGAGTTCTGAAATTGTGAATAGGCCACCTTTGCTTTTTGATATTTTTTCTCCTTTTGATGTTAGGAATGATACGTGGAGCCAGTAGTTGACCCAGGGTGATTTTCCTAAAACTGCTTCACTTTGTGCGATTTCATTTGTGTGGTGAACAGGAACATGGTCTTCGCCGCCTGTGTGAATGTCGAATTGAGGGCCGAGGTATTTTGAGCTCATTGCAGAGCATTCGATGTGCCAGCCAGGGAAACCAATTCCCCATGGAGAGTCCCACTCTTGTTGTCTTTTTCCTTGAGGGTTTGAAAATTTCCATAGCGCGAAATCTGTTGGGTTTTTCTTTTCGCCCATTGAAATTCTTTTTCCTGCTTGCAGGCCCTTGATTTTGAGTTTTGCTAACTTTCCATAGTTTTTTGATTTTTTTGTGTTGAAGTAGATTCCGTCACTTGTTTTGTATGTAAAACCTTTTGCTTCTAGTTCTTCTATTAAGCCTATTTGTTCATCTATGTGTTCGCTTGCTTTTGGCCAGAGGTCAGGCATTAAGATGTTTAGTTTTGTTAGGTCAGATTCGAATTGTTTGAAGTAGAATTTTGATATTTGTTTTGCGGTTTTACCCTCTTTAGATGCGGCTTTTTCTATTTTGTCTTCTCCAACATCTGCGTCACTTGTGAGGTGACCGACATCTGTTATGTTTATTATATGTTTGACATTGTAGCCGTTGAATTGGAGAACTCTTTTTAATGTGTCTGCAAAGACGTATGCTCTTAGGTTGCCGATGTGTTGAAACCAGTAAACTGTCGGACCGCAAGTGTATAATGATACGTGTGATCTTTTTATCGGGCGGAAGGTTTGCTTTTTGCGTGTTAGTGTGTTGTATAGTTTTAATTCCATTAGTTTTATAGAGAAAGAGTTTTATTAAATGTTTTTATTCAGTAACAACTTCGACTTTTCCGTCTTGTAAAATTAATGTGTGTTCTGCTTGAGCTACAACAGCTTTACTTTTTTCGACTAATGTATTAAACTCATGGATTGTGCCTGCTTGTTTTATTTGTGATAAAGCTATTAGTGCCCGCGTTCCGAATTTTTTTACAAGCCATCTTGAGCAGAAAGGCAGGGTTCCATATTCTTCAGTTATGTAATTTAAAATTTCTCTTGCTTTTGGGTCGCGGACGTTTTGGTTTCCTCGAATTTCGTAGATGCCTGATGGTTTGCCGTCGTAGACCATTCCTTGTCCTGTTGTGACAAATGGCTCGATTGCGTAAACTCCGTCGGGAAGGTAGGCGTCGCTGTTGTTGTCGTAGTTTGGGATTGTTATTCCTGAATGTAATTGGTGTTGATCGATGCTGTGCCCTGATAGGTTTTGGATTGCGCTGAATCCTGATGAGCTTGCTGCTTCTTGGATTGCTGCGCCAATTTTGCCCAAAGGGGCCTCTGATTTTACAGCTTGAATTGCGGCGCTTACACATGCCTCTGCAGCTAAAATTAGTTTTTTGTTTTCGGAGGTGTCTTCTAGGTCAAATGACATTGAGTTGTCTGCGGTGAATCCGTCTATGTGAACTCCGAAATCGACTTTTAGTAATCCTGTTGCAAGTGTTTCATCGTTCCAGGCGGGAGTGTAGTGCGCTGCGATTTCGTTGATTGAGAGGTTTGTTGGGAAGGCTGGTTTGCCGCCGAGTTCTGTGATTCTTTGTTCTATTTTATTTGCTATTTCTAATAAAGGCGTATCTTTTTTTATGATGTCTGGAAGTTCGTTTCTTATAGTTGCGACTATTTGTCCGGCTTTTTTTGTTGATTCTATTTGGTTTTGATTCATTTCCTAATTCTCCTTTCTTTAGGCACATAATTTTGTATAAAAACTTTATTGTTGTGACCTAGGCCTATGAAATTGTCTTGGTTTTTTATTATAACAAAATTGGGTTCATTTTCATTTTTGAATTCGATGTTTTCGCCTTTCATCCATGTTTGTGAGAGAGAGTCTGGAATTTCTAATATGTTTTTTGTTATTTTGTTTTTTATTTCTGGAATGTTTATTGCATCAAAGTTAATTCTAATTTTTTCTTTGTCTATTTTTCCAAATCGTGAACCGATGATTTCAATGTTTAGGTTTTTTCCTAAAATGTTAATTTCTTCTTTTGACAAGCTTCCTGAATAGATTCTGTATTTGCCTTTTCCTGTTTGGATGAAGAGATGTGGGAGATTTGAAATTCCGAATTGGGTTTCTAACTGGTTGATGATTTTTTTCTTTTTTGATTTGTCTAGGAGTTGGATTTTTGGTTTCATTTTAATTTTTTGAGTTTAGCTATGAAAAACCCCTCTGTGTTGTTGTCTTGGGGGTAGATTCGCGCGCATTTAGTTACTTCTTTGTTATAGGTTTGGTCTTTCCATTTTGTAATTCCCGGGCGTGTTTTTATTGGTAGTTTTATTTCTTCGAGTTTGAGTGGGAAATTATCTAAAAGGTAGTTGACAACTGCTTCGTTTTCTTCAGGGGCATGGGTGCAGGTGCTGTAAATAAGTATTCCGTCTTGTTTTAAGAGTTTAACTGCATTTCCTGCGATTTGTTTTTGTTTGTTTGAAAAACTGTTTATGATTTTTTCATTGAACATTGCGCATGTTTTTGGGTTTGTCCTTATATTTCCTTCGCCGCTGCATGGTGCGTCTACTAGGATTTTATCGAATTGGAATTTTAGTTTGTGTAATCTGCTTGCGAGGTTTGATGCGTCGTGGTTTGTTACTATGGTGTTTGTGACTCCGCATCTTTGGAGGTTTGTCGAGAGGATTTTAACTCTTCCAAGAGCAACGTCATTTGCGATTAAGTTGCCTTTGTTTTGCATCATTGCTGCTATTTGAGTTGTCTTGCTTCCGGGTGATGCTGCGATGTCTAAAATGTTTTCTTCTGGTTTTGGGTTTAGGATAAGTGGAGGCATCATTGAAGATGTTTCTTGGACATAGAAATATCCTAAGAGGTGTTCTAGTGCTCTGCCGATTTCTCCGGGCTGTAGTTCTGATTCTATTGTTATGATTTCTGGATGATTTTTGTATGGTTGTTTAATTTTCCATTTTTTTGATAGTTTGGATTTTAATTTTTCTGGAGAGATTTTAAGAATGTTGCATCTGATTGAGTTGATGTATCGTTTTTCTAGTGTTTCTCGATAGTTTTTGTAGTCTTTACCCAGCAGGAGCTGCATTCTTTCTTCGAATTTTGGTTTGAGTTTTAGTTTCATGGAAATAACAAGAATTAATTGGTTTTAAAGTGTTTGTAAAAGAAATAATTATTCATCCAATTTAAGTCTGTCTGGCTCAAGCCCTCCTAATTCAACAATGTCTCCGTATTCCCCAGGACGGTGAGAAAGTCGACGTATAAAATTTTTGTTATCAAAATTAATTCTAATGCTATCATCGCCTTGAATTTCCGCACTTTTCAAAAGTAATTCTGTAACTATCTCTGGTTCATCCATTAATAAATTTGAAACTTCTCTGTCATTATAAAAAATTCTTAAAGAATCTTCTCTTGGTTCAAATCGTATTTTCCTCACATAATTTAAATCTGCATATTCTAAATATTGTAGCAATAATCTTCTTTTGCAGCCATCATATCTAACAGGCTCAGGAACAGGATCAGGCTCTTGTCTTTTTTCTAAAGAATTTATGAAATCAATTAATTGTTTATCAGCCATAATTATACTAATTATTTCATGATTATAAACTTTTATATATCAACAATCTCTTCAATAAACATGTCAGACAGAATAATATTTCATGACCAAATTGCGAGAAATAAGAGAAACTCTATTTTCCTAATGACTGGAATAATTGTTGTGTTTGCTGTGTTTGGTTATGTGATTGGCATGGCGATGGGGCCTGATTATTTTACAATTATTATGGTTGTTGCGATTGTGATTTCAGTTCTTTATGTTTGGTTTGGATATTATAATAGTGATAAACTTGCGGTTGCTTCTGTTGGTGCGAAAGAGGCTGATAGTGTTCGGCATCGTGATTTGATTAATAGTGTTGAGTCAATGGCTCTTGCTTCTGGTTTGCCGATGCCTCGGGTTTTTGTGATGCCTGGCGCACAGATAAATGCGTTTGCTTCTGGTCGAGATCCAAAACATGCTGTGATTGCAGTTACCGAGGGGGCTTTGGAAAAATTGGATAAACAGGAACTTGAAGGAGTTATTGCTCATGAGATGTCACATATTAATAATTATGATATTAGATTTATTACAATTGCGACGATTTTGGTAGGGATGATTGCGATTATCTCGGAGATTTTTTTGCGGTCGCTTTGGTTTTCGGGCGGGGGAGAGAAAGATAAAAATCAAGTGATTTTTATTTTAATTGGAGTTGCTCTTGCAATTCTTGCTCCGATAGTTGTTTATCTTGTTCAGATGGCGATTTCGCGGAAACGGGAGTTTACTGCTGATGCAACTGCTGTTAAATTCATCAGATCTTCAACAGGATTAAAATCTGCATTAAGAAAGATTGGAAATGACACATCTCATTTTAAAAAACATCAAGTTAGTAAAGCTGTTGCCCCATTATTTATAGCTAATCCATTTACTTCTGGGTTAAAAGGACTAACATCTACACACCCACCTTTAGAAAAAAGAATTGAAGTTTTAGAACGGATGTAAACCTTTAAAAACCATTTTTTTATTCTAAATCTATGAAAAAATTAGAAACAAGAACAATTCATTTTCTTGGAGAAGATAGAGAATATGATGTTGTTAGTAAAGATTTAGATCAACCAGCTCCAAGATGGTTTATAGGATATAATAATGGAAGACCCTTTATTTCAGATGAAGTTAGACGAGATTATCAAAGACCAATGGTATTTCATGAATTAGCAGAGTTTGAAATACTTCAAAGTGAAAATGGAAGTTGTTTAGAAGCTTTAAAGGCAGAATTAATGAGTATTCCTGTAAATGAAAGAAGAGCTTATGTTCGTTTTAGAAAAGAAGTATTTAGAGAGCTTGTCGAATATTTTGAAAAAAATGAACCAAAATCACAGCTTATTCCTCAAGTAAAGAAAAGTCTTGCTCATTTAGAAAAGTTATAAAATGAAACTAGCACTACTCTTCTCAGGAGGGAAAGACTCAACATACGCAGGATTCTTAGCAAAAGAACAAGGATATGATATTTCTTGTTTAATATCAATTATTTCAAAAAATCAAGACAGCTACATGTTCCACACTCCAAAAATAGAATTAACAAAACAACAAGCTGAATTAATGAATATCCCAATAATTCAAAAAATAACAAAAGGAGAAAAAGAACAAGAGCTAGAAGATTTAGAAAAAGCAATTAAACAAGCAAAAGAAGAATACAACATTGAAGGAATAATTACAGGGGCTGTAGAATCAATTTACCAAGCGTCAAGAATACAAGAAATTTGCAATAAATTAAACCTTGAATGTTTTAACCCATTATGGCAAAAAGATCAAATACAACTTTTAGAAGACTTAATAAAACATAATTTTAAGGTAATCATTACTAAAGTCGCAGCTGAAGGTCTAGACAATTCCTACATAGGAAGACAACTAGATAAAAATCTAATAAAAGAATTACAAGAGTTAAAAAACAAATACGAAATAAACCCTGCAGGAGAGGGAGGAGAATTTGAAACTCTTGTAATAAACTGTCCTTTATTTAAATCAGAATTAAAGATAAAATGATATTAATAATAAACATCTGCAAAGAGAAACTTCATGAATTAGAATTTGTAAAACCAATAGAAGATATTCTAAAAAAAGATAATCTAATCTTTATTACAAAATCCTATCAAAACTTAAATGAACAAGATATTGACAACTCAGATAAGATAATAATTTGTGGAACAAGCTTAAAGGATAATGAATTCCTAAATCACATTAACGATTTCAACTGGATTAAAGATTACAACAAACCAATTTTAGGAATTTGTGGAGGCATGCATATATTACATTTAATCTATGGTGGAAAAAAACAAGATAACAAAATAATTGGAAATAAAAAAATAACATTTAGTAAAGAATTTTTAGGATTAAAAGGAGATAAATGGGTATATAATTTACATCAATATTACTTTGATAATAAAGAATTTGAAACATTTGCAAATAATCAAACCTCAAAACATAAAACAAAACCATTTTATGGAGTTTTATTTCATCCAGAAGTTAGAAATAAAGAATTAATTGAAAAATTTGTAAAATTATAATTTCATAGTGAAGACATGATATTCATCATCACTGTAATCTAACTTAAACCCACATTTAAGATAAAAGTCTTCAGCTTTATATTTTCGAGCAGATCCAACTACTAACAATTCAGTATCTACCCCTCTTGCTTCATCTATTACAAAATCAACTAACTTTCTACCAAAACCTAGTCCTCTGCTATCTTTCTCTATCGCAAGAGTTACAATCTCAGCCTCTTCTTCGTAAACCTCTATTCCTATAGCTCCACAAACACGCCCATTTTTCAAAACAAAATAATTATGGTAATCAACCATCTCTTTAATAAAACCACGATCACTCCATATATTTCTTCCGTGATTTAACATTCTATTTATACGCGAGATTTCTTCAACATCTTCTAAAGTCGCTAATTCAATTTCCATAGAATCTTCTAAATAAACTCTTTTATAAATTTAATGACTTTCAGAAATCTCTCTAATCTCTCTTCCAGATAAAA
>CEPX01198068.1_pt1 | contig 42435 bp, 59 predicted proteins | sample 361361 | NCBI WGS metagenome assembly CEPX01 (sample SAMEA2619974, study PRJEB7988) | marine metagenome | biome: marine biome (ENVO:00000447); feature: mesopelagic zone (ENVO:00000213) & marine oxygen minimum zone (ENVO:01000065); material: "saline water (ENVO:00002010), including plankton...
ACTCGTTCCTAAAATCAAAACTCCCGTTAACTTAACAATGCACCAAAATAAAAACTTTTATAAATCCAATTTATTAGATTGAAACATGCAAAAAGCAAGAATCTCATTAACAAGCACTGAAATAGGCAAAATCAATGAAATTTGTGATTCTATTAATGATATAGCTAAAAAAACAAAAACTAAAATCTATGGTCCTATACCATTTCCAACAAAAAAATTAAGAATTACAACTAGAAAAAGTCCTTGCGGAGATGGAAAAGCTAGTTTTGATAATTTTGAAATGAGAGTTCATAAAAGATTAATTGATTTAGGTACAGATGAAAGAGCATTACGTTTAGTTATGAGAATTCCTGTTCCAGAAGGAGTAGAAATTAAAATTAATTTATTAGATTAAGAATTCTATTTACACCATAAGCTTTAAAAGATTATAATTTAATTTAGATACTAAGCCGGGATCGCATAATCTGGTATTGCACAGGCTTGGAAAGCCTGGCCCTTTGGGCATCTGGGTTCAAATCCCAGTCCCGGCGAATTTAGTATTTTAGGAAAGAAAGCGAAAGGCTTAAAAATTGAAGATGATGAACATTATAAACAATAAGGAGAGTAAAACTATGGGAAAATTCGATAACCGAAAAAACGACAGATCAAGAGATGGTGGTTTTAAAGGTAAACCAAGAGATGGTGGATTTAGGAATAATTTTGGACCAAGAGAAATGCACAAAGCTGTTTGCGATGAATGTAAACAAGAATGTGAGGTTCCATTTAAACCTACTGAAGGTAAACCTGTTTTTTGTAAAGAGTGTTATGCTAAGAAAAGACAAAGTTTCTAATCTTATTAAGAGTAGATAAATCAAAGAATACTAATTTGATTTATTATAATCTCTTTTACAGGTCTATCTGGACCTTCAGTTTGAGCCTTTCCAATACTATCTAATACTTTTTCACCCTTAATTATTTGACCAAATATAGCATGTTTATCATCTAACCAAGGTGTAAGTACTAAAGTTATAAAAAATTGACTTCCCCCTGTATCTGGTCCACTGTTAGCCATTGATAACAATCCTTTCTTATTATGTCTTAGTTCAGAAACAAATTCATCTTTTATCTCATATCCTGGACCACCAGTCCCCCATAAATTTTGTTGATTTACATCTTTACTAAGTGGATCACCAGCCTGGATCATAAAATCTTTTATCACCCTATGAAATCTTTGACCATCATAAAATCCTTGTTCAGTTAATTTCTTGAAATTTTTTGTAGTTTCTGGAACTAAAGAATCAAATAATTCAAATTCCATTACTCCTTCTGTTGTATCTATTCTTATTTTAGTATTATCCATCTTATCCACATTACATCCACTAACTAATATTAAAATCCCCAAAGATAACATCAATATAAGCTTTTTCATTTTCTAAATTAATATTAATCTTTTTTTAAATTGATCTGATTAAACATAATATTTAAATATTGATTATTTCTAAAAATAAAATGGATATAAATAAAAAAGTCAAATTAAATAATGGAGTAGAAATTCCTTTACTTGGTTTAGGACTTTGGGAAAATAATGAGCAATCTGTTTTAGATGCTTTAGAATGTGGATATAGATTAATAGATACTGCTTCTATGTATGGTAATGAAAGAGAAGTAGGAAATGCAATTAAAAAAAGCAAAATTCCTAGAGAAGAAATTTTTGTAACAACAAAAATATGGAACTCTGAACAAAATGATCCATTAAAAGCTTTTAATAATAGTCTAAAAAAACTAAACTTAGACTATCTTGATTTATATTTAATACATTGGCCCATGAGTGAAAGAATAAAAACATGGAAAGTTTTTGAAAAATTATTAGAAGAAGACAAATGTAAAGCTATAGGAGTAAGTAATTTTACAATAAATCATCTTAAAGAATTATTTAATCATTCTAATACAATTCCAATGGTTAACCAAGTTGAATTTAGTCCTTATCTATATCAAAAAGATCTTTTAGATTTTTGTAGAGAAAATAAAATACAACTACAAGCTTATAGTCCATTAACAAGAGGAGAAAAACTAAACAATTCTAAATTAATAGAAATAGCAAAAAAATACAATAAAACAACTGCACAACTATTAATAAAATGGGCACTACAACATAACATTGTTGTAATACCAAAATCAAGTAATAAAAAAAGAATATATGAAAATTCTCAAGTTTTTGATTTCAATATTTCTAAAGAAGATATGAATATTTTAGATAATTTTAATGAAGATTCTCGTCATTGTTGGGATCCTACAGAAATTATTTAGAGTTTTCTTCTAGAAATTTTTTAATATCTTCATTATTTAAATTAGAAGGATCAATCTCAGAATTCTCAATAATCTGATTAGGTAATTCTTGAATTAAATCTGGAATTTCTGATTTAACTGTTTTAACAACTTCAACTATCTGATAAGCTCCAAATATTGCAACTAATAATAAAATAATCCATAAAACTCTAATTACTGTTAATAAAATATCATTTAATTTACTCATCGTATAAAGAAGCAAGCTTCTACCTGTTTATCAATAGCTTTATCAAGTACTCTAGCACAATAAGTTCCTTCAAAATCAGCATTTAATTTATATTTTTTACTTACAACTCTATTTTTTCTACATTTTCCTCCACCACAACCATCCTCTAATTCTGTTGTAGCTCTTCTTCTATATTTATCACCATCTTTAAGATAAAATCCCACCATATTATCAGAACCTTCACTTCCAGTCTCAACAGTAACATAAATAATTCCACCTTTGCTAATTCTAGGGTTTTGTGTTATTGCAACATCTTCACTAGAGGAAACATAAATCTTTGAAATTCTTTTTTCTCCATCAGAAACAGCACTTCCAGTAATACCACTAAAACTAAAAGAAATAACACCTATAGCCAATATAACTAATACTGCAATTATGATAGTTTTATTTTCATCCATTTAAGCCTCTTTATTATTGTTAAAATACTAAAGATTATATAAATATTATCATTTATAACTTATCAGCGATATCTTTGTTTTTTTGTAAATCTTTAGCTTCTTTTTCTAAATCTACACCTAAATCTTTTAATGCTTTTACATGCATTTGAATTAATTGTTCAACAACACCAAGTAACTTAACAAACTCTTCTCTTTCCTTAGCTAATGTGGCCAATGAACCCTTATGAAATCCAATTACTTCTCTTTGATCTTCTGCCATTAAATTTTGAAATAAGACAACTTTTAAAACTTATCTATTTATTCAAATCCATTCTGAGTGTCCAAATTGAATTAATAAATCAACATTTAATTGAGGAACATCACAAGCTCCAAAACAAGAGCCCATCCAAACCATTACTTCAGCATCAGTCTTATTATTAATATAATCTACAATCTCAGAAGCTTTTGGCTTCAACCCTTCTGGCAATTGAAGACAAACAGTTTTAGCTTTTTGCTTATCTATCTCTTCCACTATTCTTTGTAATTCTAAATCATATTCTGTCATAGAAATTATCATAAGAAAAACCTTTAATAATCTTTTTATTTATTTTTTAAGGAATTAAATAGTTAGAAAACACTAATTTCTATTTGTAAAATAACGATTTTTTATCGGGCCAGGGAAATACCCTTCCTCTATTGCATTTACATAAACTTGATAACTAACATCTTTAATTTCCTCTAAAATACATTGTTCAGGGTCTTTAATCTGTACATTTCCATTCAATCTAGAAATCATTAAGTCTAATCTATCTAATGTCTTTGAAATTGCTTCCAATATAGTCATGAGGGAGTTTCTTAATACACATTTATAAACTTTCTTAACATTTAAAACATATGAAGAACCTCATAGGTAAAATCTATTCTAATCTTAAAAAAGTTCCAAAAGGTAAAATAACAACGTATAAAGAATTAGCAAAATCCATTAACTCAAAAGCTTATAGATATGTTGGAACATTAATGAAAACTAATAAAAATCCTAATAAAATTCCATGTTTCAAAGTCGTTAAATCTAATGGAAATATAGGAGAATATGCATCAGGAAAAAAAGAAAAAATTAATAGATTAAATAAAGAAAATATCAAAGTAAAAAATAATAAAATTATTAATTTTAAAAAAGTTCTATATAAATTTAAATAACTCACTTAAATTTAATTCTAATACACTTACCGGCATATCTATCCCAAATTTTTCTAAACATTTTGGATGGATCTCTCCAACATAAGCAATTTTTTTATCTTTAATTGAAATCCTTCCAACCCTACCTTCTATAAAACTGTTATGATTTATATTTTCAATATCAGATTTTAAATCTAAATTACTAAACAAAGAATCTAAAATTTGTTTTATTTCTGTAAAATTTGTTTTATTATGACATAAAGCAACACATAATCTATCAACCTCTTTTACTTTATTTTTATCTTTAACAAAAACTTTACCGATTTCAAAAATATTTTGTGGAAATTCATTATGTTTATTTTCACTTAAAACTTTTAACAATCCAGGAGTTAACCAATTTCTTAGTATATTATACTCTTTATTTCCACTCTCTAATTCTACAAAATCTAAATTAACATCCATATTTTCAATTAAATCTCTTTTATTAGTTATATGATAATTCATGACCTCAATTAAATCAAAACCAACTAATAAATTACCTATTTTATTCTTAAAAACTTCAAAAAAATTCTCCTCACCAATACCGGAAATATTTGGAATTTCTTCTTTGAAATTTTCATAACCATAAGCTATTGCTATATCCTCAACCAAATCAATTGGATGCAATACATCAGTTCTATAACAAGGGATTAATGCTTTTTTATTCTTATATCCAAAACCCATTTTCTCTAATAATTCTTTTATCTGAGATTCTTTTAGATTCAAACCAAGTATCTTATTCACATAATCAGCATCTACTTTCATTTCTTCACAATTTAAATCTGGAGTTACTGCTTTTTTATTACCTTCTAATTCAACAGAATAAATATTTCCGCCCATATCATTTAATGCTGTTACAATTATGTTTAAACTTTCTTTCAATGTTTCAAAATCAAATCCAGAGCATTCTATGAAAACATCTTTTGTTTTCTCACTTACTTTACCAATTTTATGAGAGTTAATAATAGGAGGCATAGATAATATTTGATTATTTGAATCTATGAATATAGGATATTTATTTAATCCATCTAATAAATGTCTATATTCTCTCCCCGCTGAATGATTTTTTAATATTTCATTTCCATTCATAAATTTATTAGATTCTAAAGGTTGAAATCTAATCTCCCCTGGATTCTTAGCTAAATATTTAATTGGCCATTTTATCTTTTCCATAGGATAAATTCCAATAGCAACTTTTCTTCTATGTCTTCCAAATGTTATATGTAATTTTTCTTGTATCTGAATTATCTCTTTAATCTTATCATCATTTAATTTTAAATTTTTAACAACAGCACAAGCTGTAAAAGGTCTAACATCTTTAACAGATTTATCTACTATAACTTTATAATTTGATTTAGTAGCTTTATATTCCTTTAACCCTTTTTTAACACCAATAAAAGAACTAAAAGCTCTTGCAAATCCAGATGTTGAAAGCATATCTGGTCTATTAGGAAATATCTCAACTACAATTTCATTTTTCTCCACACTTTCTAAATCTGTTCCTAAATAACTTATCCTATCTTTGAGTTTTTCAGTTGATAGTTTTTTACCGACAAACTTTTCAAAAGATTTTTTATTTATATTTATAGTTGGCATTTTATTCCTTAATCCCTAAATAGGTCCCCCTTTTATTTTTTGTTCCATTCTTTAAATACTTTGATTTAAAACCAGCTTTTTTCATAATCTCTAAAGTTTTGTTGACTTCAAAAAGACCTAATTCATGTTTATCAACAAAATGTTTAATCCCCTTATTCTTTTCTGCAACTAAATATTGCATCTCAAAAATTGAAATATTCCCTTTAATTTTTGGAAAAGATAATCTAGCAATCTTTAAATTCTTATCATCATAAATACATAAATCTACAAACCCAACATTACAATCAGATTTTGTAAGCCATGGGGAGATTATTACAACTCCTCCAATTTTTAAATGTCTAGCAAAGTTCTTAAAAGTCTTTTTTAAATTTGAATAGGTTTTTACATAGCCAATTGAACTAAATAAACACGTAATAACATCAAACTTTTTATTAAGATTCAATGTTATCATATTTGCTTTTTTAAAAGTGATATCCTTAACAGTCTTTTTTGCAATATTCAACATTTCTTCATTAATATCAACACCAATACAAGAAAAATTACCCTTTAAATATTTTAAATGACGACCTGTTCCACAAGCAACATCAAGAAGTTCCCTTCCTTTAGATTTTTTATATTTTAAAATTAATTTTTTAATTTTATCAGATTCTTTTTTATAATCTTTTTTAGAATAAATTAAATCATAATACTTAGCTAATTCCCGATAAAATAATTGTTTTCTCATTTCAACCACACCTTCATTTCTCTCAATTGTTTTAAATCATTCTTGTAAATTTCCCTCATATCATTTATCTTATAATAATCCATCATTACTCTATCAAAACCAGGCCCCCATGCCAATACTGGAACTTCTTCTCCAAGCAGTGCTTTGGTAACTTCTGGCCTAAACATTCCTGCTCCACCAAGTTCAATCCATTTTTTATGTATTGGATGTATTACATCGATTTCAACACTAGGTTCTGTATATGCAAAATAAGCAGGCCTAAATCTTGCTCTTTCAAAACCCATTTTACGAAAAAATTCTTTTAAATATCCTAATAAATGTCTAAAATTTGCATCTGGATCTATGACAATTCCTTCTGTTTGATTGAATTCAAATAAATGAGACCAGTCAATAGTTTCATTTCTAAAACATCTGCCAACAGCAAAATATTTCGCAGGCCATTCTATTTTCTTTAGATTTGATAAAGTTCTAGCACTTAAATTTGTTGTATGTGTTCTTAATACATTTTTTTCTGCTTCTTTCGCATCCCATTTATATCGCCATCCTTTACTTCCAGTATTAGAACCATTTTCATGAGAATTTTTAATAGCATCAATTAATTTTTTATTTGGCAATTTTCCATATTTTAGATTTTTTATAAAATAAGTATCTTGCATTTCTCTTACTGGATGATCTTGAGCTGTAAATAAAGCATCAAACACCCAAAATGAAGTATCCACCATAGGTCCACTCATTTCTTTAAATCCCATATTCAACCAGATCTTTTTTGCATATTCTATAGATTGAGAAACAAAATGTCTTTTTCCTGGATAAATTTTAGGAACATTAACTTCAATATCATATCTCCTAAACTTTTTACCTTTCCAAGATCTATTTCTTAATGAATCTATAGTTAAAGTTTCTATTAAATCAGTATCAATTTTTTCTTTAATTAATTTCTTTCCTATCTCATTTAATTCAACAAATCTTAATTTTAATAAATCTGTTTTTATTATATTTTTTCTTTTCTTTAATCCAAAATATACTTCCTTATTATCTTTATCTAAATCTTTAGTTTCTAATGGCAATTCTTTTAGAAATTTTTCATTTTCTTGTTTATCTGAAAATTCTTTTCCCTTTTTTGTGATTTTTATTTTATCTTTATTTATTGAAATAAAATCATTTTTCTTTAACAATCCGAAACTTATATTAAACTCATCTTCTGATAAATGAGCTTTCTTTTTTATTTCATTAAAACTCAATTCTTTACTTAATGCTTTTAGAAATCTTGTTTCTGGAAGTTTTTCTTTTAAATATTTTATTCCATTATCATCTAAATTTATAACTTCTTTTAACTCTTGTCTTATTTTTATAACATGTTTATTTTGTAACCATTGTAATGCTCTTATAGCTTCAATATCTTTTAATTTAGTTTTTTCTATTATTTCTTTTAATTCTATATTCTCTTTTAATACAGGAATAACTTTTCTTTCTAATGGATGTAGTGTTTCTATTAGCTCTTTTATAGACATAAGAGATTATTATTAAGAACTTATATAAATATTATTATTCAGAAAATATAGAAAAGATCCTATTACTTCCAACTTTGATTAAATAAAGAATCTAAAGCACCTGCAAAGAATGGACTATCAATCCAAACTCCTAAATCATTGCTTTCATGAATATTCTTATCATCATTAATCATAAATAAAACTTCCTTACCATCAACAACTAAAAATCTAGCATTAACATCTTTTATATTTTTAATTTCTAAATCTCTAAATCCATTTAAAGATTCTTTAACTTTATTATTAATTTGTGTTGCTACTCTAACTCTAACATTATTCTTTTTTAACTTTTTAAGATTTTTCTCTAAATATTCTACTTTTCTTAAAAATCCATCTGAAGTTGTTACTAAAGAAACAGATTTTTTAGCATTTTTTAGCATAGATTCCATTTGGTTGTATATCCCTTTTCTACTTTTTATAACACCACTTAAATTACTTGGATCTAAATTTTCTATTCCTGTTTTATTTAATACTTCAATTTCTTTAAATAATTCTGTATTTTTAACTTTAGCTAAAGTATTTATTCTTTCTTCTGCTTTTTCATGAATGTTTTTCTTAACTCTTCTTAAAACTTCTTCAGGTGAAACAGCTATATATCTTATAGGTTTACCTAATTTCATTACAACAAACCCTCTTTTCTCTAAAGATTCTAAAACATCATAACTTCTAGATCTAGGAACATTTCCTACATCACTTAATTCTCCAGCAGTAGCTTGTCCTAAGCTTAATAATGCTGTCCATATTTTAACCTCGTAAATATTTAAATCAAATACTCCTCTCAGTCTTTTCAAAAATTCTTCATTTACTATCATTTTCTTATTCCTACTTCAACTCCTTTTAGAACCTCTTTTAATATAGAATTATTAGAATCATCTATTTATAAAACTTTCGATTATATACTACCTATAAATAGTAAACATAATTAAAGAATTATCAATCTAATAGAATTTTTTCAGCAATCTTATTAGTTCTTTTCAATTTTTTGTGATGATCTTTTAAGAATTTATTAAGAAAATCTATACAAATATCTTTCAATTCTCCAGTTAATAATCTACCAGATTTATAATCATTATATATTTTTTCTACAAATTTATCATTTGGATGATGAAATTTCAATATATCATATGCTCTATCATTTTCAGGAATTCCCCCTAATTTTCTATGTTCCTCTAAACTTTTTCTACCTCCAGAAAATGCCTTTTTTATTTTTCTTCTAACTTGTTCTTCTGTATCACTTAGAAATATTGCAGTATCATGCTCTGATGCACTCATCTTTTTCCCTTCTTGTAACCCCGATTGATGTTGAAAATAAATAAAACTTGGAAGTTGTAATTTATAATGTAATCTTTTAGCTAGATCTCTACAAGCCCTTGCATGCGGATCTTGTTCTAGCCCAATTCCAGTTACACTAGGCATTTCTCCAAAATATTCTTTTAATTGAAGATGTAGAATATCAGCATATTGTAAGAAATTAGCAGATAACTTCCCTAAATCAAGATGTCCATAAATTGCTTCATATGTTTTTTTAGTTATATTTTTAGTTAATTCAAATGCAAATGTATAATATCTTGCTTCTTTTTTACTTTGTAAATACAACTCATTTTTTTTAACTCCCAATGCAAGAAAATGAGCAATATTATCTATCGCATGTTTCTTTGCAGTTTCTAAATCTGGAATTTTTGAATCAGGTCTTGATACATATGCATCTATATCTGATACTGCCAAATAACTTTTTCCACCTAAATCTCTTAAGAACAAAAATAAATCTATATCAACTTTATGTCCTAAATGTATTGGACCAGATGAAGCCACTCCAGTTAATTGTATAAACTGTTTTTTCCTTTCTATAGAATTAATTATTTTATCAAAATCACGATGAGCTAAAATAATATTTCTTTTAAAAAAATAATGTTTAAATTTACTTTTTTCTGATTCTGTAAATTCTTTTAATCCAAAGTCTTTTATGACTTTACTATAATCTTTTATTTCACCAGATGTCCAAGGATCAATTTTTGTTTTCACTTGAGAAATAAATATCTATTGTATTAAAAAGTTTTTTATTGTTAAGCAACGCTTCTTCTTGTTAACTCTCTAGAAATAAATGTCAATACAAAAAATAAAACAGCTCCACCAATTAAGAAATATAATGGTTCAGCTATAGTTGCTAAATTAGCACCAAATAAGATTACTTGTTTAACAATACTTTCTGCTATAATAAATGGATTAAATTTAACAATATTCGCTATATAACTAGGTAATGATTCTATTGGTAAAATTGTATTTGAGAAAAATAACATAAAAAATGCAATTCCTATTGCAGCCAACAATGAAGTTTCTCCAGATCTAAATAAATGACCTATAAACATCCCAATGAATATAAATACACTTGAAATAACAATTAATGCAATAGTTAATATTGGAAGTACATTTAACAACTCTTCTTTAAAGAAATATAAAGCAACTCCGAATAATATTACTAATTCAACAAACACTAAAATAATATTAGTTAAAAATGATCCAATCATTAAAGTAAATTCATTTGTTGGAGTTATAAAATTCCTAAAATAAGCTTTAGACCTTTTCTCTCTTATTATTGTATTAGCAGAAAATAAAATACTAATAAACATAACAATCAAAGCAATCAAAGTAGGAAATAAAAAACTTAAATGTGTAACTTCTTCATTTGTTATAGGTCTAACACTAGTTTTTAATGGACTTACTATAGTTTCAACATTAGTAACAGTTACACCACCAACACTATTCTTTACAGTATCAACAGAATCTTGTAATGTATTTAATTTTCCAACAAAACCAATCATAGATGATCTTGCACCATCCAAATTAGCAATAAAACCAGCTCTTTTTTCATTAGCTGTATCAAACCTTGTTCCTAATAACTCAACTTCTAATTTAAGATCCTCAATCACACCTTCTAATCTTCTAAATTGACCTCCACTAAGATTCAAATCACTTTTAATCTCATCTATCTCATCATCTACTCCAGTGAAATTAAATAAAGTTGCATTATAAGTTAAATCTAAATTAAAGAAATCATCTCTTACTCCTTTAACTTTTACATTTATATTACTGTTATCTTCTTTTAATTCAGTAACTAAAGTATTTGTCTTTTCATTTTCAACTTTAACACTACTTATTGTTCCTAAAACTTGTCCTGCTAAACTTGAACTTAACTCCTCAGCTTTAGTTGCAACTTTTGCAAATATAGTATTAGAAATAATCGCAGCTAAATTTACTCTACTTTCATCAACATAAAATATGATCTCATTTTCTGATTCAATGTTCATATCTTTTGGAAATATAATACAAACATGAGTTTCTCCTGATTTAACATTACTCAAACAATTATCTTCTGATTCAATTTTATTAATACTGTATTGCTGATCCCTTAAATTTACAATTAATGATTCTGTTAAATCTGAATAACTTTCAGAGTAAGAATCTAATTTAATATCATATAATGAAGAAGTGTTAAAAGCCATTCCTACCAAGAGTATTAAAACCAATGGACCTAAGATTATAACTAAAGCAGAAGCTTTTGATCTTGTTAATACTCTTAAATCTTTTTTAATAATAAAAAATAGTTTAATAAAAAACTCCTTAATTGGATCTACATTTATATTAACCATTATCTTTTCCTTCCTGTCATTGATTCAAATACCTCTTCTAATGAAGGTTTTTCAACTTCTACATCCATTAATTTTTCTTTAACTCTAGGCAAAATATTTAGTATATTCTTTAATACCTTTTCAGGAACAGGAGTATAAATAACCAATTTATGGCCCTTATCCACTATTTGTTTTATTCCAGAATTTCCTAATTTTTTTGAAATAAGATTGTATTTTCCAGGATGAGTTTTAAGATGTATCTCTAAATTACTAGAATAAATATCTTTAATTTTATTTGGAGTTCCACTAGTTAATACTTTACCTTGATGTAAAACACAAACTTTATCGCATACAGATTCAACTTCATCTAACATATGAGATGTTAAAATTATAGTTGTACCTTCATCTTTAATTTTCTTTAATAAAGCTAATAATTCTTTTCTTAATACAGGATCTAAATCTTCTGTTGGTTCATCTAAAATTAAAACTTTAGGTTTATGTATTAAAGCACAAGCAACATCTAATCTTCTTTGCATTCCTGTAGATAAATCTCTAGCTAGAACATCAAAAGCTTCTAACATATCTAAAAATTTTAATAACTCACTACTTCGATTCTCTATTGTTTTTTTACCTAAACCATATAATCTTCCAAAATATCTTAAATTTTCCCTAACACTCAAATCTCTATAAAAAGAACCAGCTTGAGTTACAAAACCAAAATCTTCTTGAACTGCTTTTTGATCTTTTAAAATTTTTTTATTATGATATAATATACTTCCTTTACTAGCCTTATAGAAACCAATTATCAAATTTAATATAGTAGTTTTTCCAGATCCACTTAAACCAATAATACCATATAGATCTTTTTCACCAACTTCAAAATTAACATTTTCTAAAACAGAATGTTTACCAAAATGTTTGAATATACTTTTAAATTGAATAATTGTAGCCATTATATCTTTATAATCCTAAATTTGTTTATTAAAGTTTTTTGTAATTTTAAAGAGGTAAAATCAAACAAATAACACATATAATATTAATAGACTAAATAAAACATATATTAAATAAAAAAACCATAATTTTCCAGGATTTTTAAAAACCTCCTCAGTTATTTCTTTACTTTGTCTGGGAAATGCTAAAAATATTATTCCCATAACAAGACTTGTTCCTAAAACAGCTCCTGCTAATTGTATTATATTAATTTCTTGTAATAAAAAGTAAAATATTATAATTGCACCAATTATAGAAATATAAGTCCATATATTTTGCCATAGATCTTTATTTAATCTTCTTAATCCTAAATTTCTTAAAGATTCAGATTTAGTTGATATCAATAAAATTTTTAATAATATTATAACTGCAAATATCAATGCTATTATTTCTAATGGAGTTAAAACCATATAAAAAATATAGATTATAGATATATTTAAAGATTCTTAATTCGAAAAACTTTTAAATTAACTTTTTACCATAACAAAATGAAAACCAAGAAAAATGATTTCATTGAATTAGATTTTGTAGCTAGATTAAAAGAAACTAACAAAATATTTGATCTAACAGATGAAAAAGTAGCAAAAGAGAATAATATTTATGATGAAAACTTTAAATACAAACCATTAATAGTTTGTATTGGAGATTCTCAAGTAGTCCACGGATTAGATAAAGCTTTAGAAGATAAAGAATTAAATAAAGATTTTAAAATAGAACTACAACCAGAAGAAGGATTTGGTAAAAAAAATCCTAAATTATTTCAATTAGTTAACACATCCAAATTTACTAAAGAACGTATAACACCTTATCCTGGATTACAAGTTAATATAGATGACATGTTTGGAATAGTTAAAACAGTTTCTGGAGGAAGAACTTTAGTTGACTTTAATCATCCATTAGCTGGAAAAGAAATAATCTATGAATTTAAAATTATAAAAATAATAAAAGATGATAAAGAAAAATTAAAAAGTTTATTAGAAACTAATCTAAAAAAGGATGTTGATATTAAATTAGAAGATAAAAAAGCAACAATAAATGAAGATATCCCTAAAGAAATACAAGATTTATTAAAAGAAAAAATAAAGTCTCTAATACCAACAATAAAAGAGATAAATTTCAAAAATAGTGATAAAAAGTAATTAATCTTATAAATAATATCCATAGTATTATATATTATTCTCTAAAGAGGTAAAATGGAAGATTATCAACAACCCACATCTAGAAGTGCAATAGACGAAGAACTAGAACAAATTCTCTCAGAACAACAAGCTAAGATAAGAGTAGTTGGTGTTGGAGGAGCAGGAAATAACACAATTTCTAGAATGTCTGATGTAGGAGTTTCAGGAGCTGAATTAATAGTAGTTAACACAGATGCTCAAGATTTACTTTATTCAAATGCTAAAACTAAATTATTAGTTGGAAAAAACTTAACTAAAGGTTTGGGTGCTGGTTCAATGCCTCAAATAGGTGAAGAAGCTGCTAGAGAATCAGAACATGATTTAAAAGAAAAATTACAAGGAGCAGATATGATCTTTATCACTTGTGGTTTAGGTGGAGGAACAGGAACAGGAGCAGCTCCAGTAGTTGCAGAAGTAGCAAAAAAATTAGGAGCTTTAACTGTAGCTATAGTAACAATACCTTTTGAAATGGAAGGACAAAGAAGATATGAAAATGCTATAGTTGGGTTAGAAAAATTAGAAAATATCGTAGATACTTTAATTGTTATTCCAAATGATAAATTAATTGAATTAGCTCCTGACTTACCATTACAAACAGCATTTAAAATAGCAGATGAAATTTTAACAAACGCTGTAAAAGGAATAGCTGAATTAGTTACAAAAGCTGGTTTAGTTAACTTAGACTTTGCAGATATAAGGGCAGTTATGGGTAAAGGCGGAGTAGCAATGATTGGTGTAGGAGAATCAGACACACAAGACAGAGCTGCTGAATCAGTACAAAAAGCAATTAACAATCCTTTATTAGATGTTGATATTACAGGAGCAAATGGAGCTTTGATAAATGTTTCTGGTGGTAAAGATTTAACATTGGATGAAGCTAAGAAAGTTGTTGAAACAGTTTCAGAAAAATTAGATCCAGAAGCTAGAATAATTTGGGGAGCTTTAGTAAGTGAGGATTTAGAAAACACAATAAGAACAATGTTAATTGTAACTGGAGTATCAAGTCCACAAATCTTTGGTCCTAAAACTGAAATGAAAGATAGAGAAAAGAAAAAAATGTCTTCTGAATTAGGTATAGAATTTGTTGATTAATCATAAAAATTAAATCTATCTTTTTCACACATTATTCCCAATAAAACATTATCATTTTCTTTTTTTAATAATTTAAAATTTTTAATATCTTGTTGTGAAGGTAAACATCTTCTAAAAGGATGACTATGTAATGATATTAATGTATTACTATCGCAAGGATCTGCTATTACTTGATTGTATTTTTGAGAATATGTCTTAGGTATCACTATTTCATTTATGGTATATTCATTATTAACAAACAAACCTTTTAAACAAGCTTTAAATTCCAACTCTAAATTTTCATCATATATTTTAATTAAATTACCATAAGCTTTTTTCTCAAATATAATATTAAAATCTTTAAACTCTACACCATAATCTTCATCTAAACTTGGACTTTGAATTAAACCTTCTAAAATATAACTCACACCATAAGACACAGAATAATAACTTACTATCAATAATATCAAAATAACACCTAAAATAAGAACAAAATATTTCCTAAATCTCTTAGGTTTTTCCTCCTCAACAACCTCTTTTTCTATATCCATTAATAAAATTTCTACAATAAAGCTTAAAAATCTTTCCAATGAAAAGATATATAAACCCTAAAATAGCCTTTCAGATTATGAAAAATATTCTCATAAAATTGAAAAGTTTTGCTCTTCAGAGCAAAAGAGTATTTCAATTAACAAAAAAACCAGGAAAACAAGAATATAAAATAATAGTCAAAGTTTCCGGAATAGGAATATTATTAATAGGATTAATTGGCTTTTTAATAAGATTAATGTGGGAATTATCAACATAAAAATGGAAAATAAACTATTTTCATTAAGAACAACAGCTAATAGAGAAGATCAAGTAGTAGATTTTGTCTCAGCTAATGTACAAAAAAAACATTTAGAAGTATATGCTGTGATAAGACCTCATGGTTTACGTGGATATATCTTCCTAGAAGCAAAATCTAGAGAAGAAGCAGAGGCTTCATTTAAAGGAGTTCCATATGCTCGTGGTTTACTTCCAAAAGAAATTAAATATGAAGAAATTGATCATATGTTGGAACAAAGCAAAAAAGAAATAAATATGCAAAAAGGGGATATTGTAGAAATCATAACAGGACCATTTAAAAGAGAAAAAGCGAGAATTACAAGAATAGATAAACAAAAAGATGAAGTTGTTTTAGAACTTTTAGAAACAGCAGTACCTATACCCATGACACTTAAATTAGATGCAGTAAAAGTTATAAGAAGAGATACAGAAGAGGAAATTGAAGAATAAAAATGTCACAAGAATTAATTGAAGTTTTAGTTGATGGAGGCCAAGCAAAAGCCGGAGCTCAATTAGGTGGAACTCTAGGTCCAATGGGTGTAAATATTGGACAAGTTATAGTTGAGATAAATAAAAAAACAGATTCTTTTAAAGGAATGAAAGTTCCTGTTAAAATTAACATAGATACAGAATCAAAAGATTTTGATGTTTCTGTTGGAACTCCACCAGTTTCTCAATTAATTAAAAAAGAAATGAATATTCAAAAAGGATCTGGAATTCCTAATTTAGATAAAGTAGCTAATGTTGGAATTGAACAAGTTATAAAAGTAGCAAAAATGAAAACAGATTCTATGTTTGTTAAAGATTTAAAATCAGCTGTAAAATCAGTTATAGGAAGTTGTCATTCAGCTGGAATTTTAATTGAAGGATTGCCAGCACAAGAGATTAATCCTTTAGTTGATGAAGGAAAATTTGATAAAGAAATTAAAGAAGAATTAACAGAAGTTTCTCCAGAAAAACAAAAAGTTCTAAAAACTAAATTAAAAGAAGTACAACAAGAACTACAAGCTGAATTAGAAAAGAGAAAAGCTAAAGCTGAAGAAGAGAAGAAACCAGCAGAAGGAGAAGAGCCAAAAGAAGGAGAAGAACCTAAAGAAGGAGAAGAACCTAAAGAAGGAGAAAAGAAAGAGGAACCTAAAGAAGAGGTTAAAAAGAAATAATAATATTTTTAAACTTTTTTTTATTTTAATCAGGAACAAAATCATCTAAAGTATATTTAAAATCAGAATCTGTTTTTATTTCACCTTTTAATTTTGAATATTCTTTAGCTAATATCAAGAAAAACAAAGCTAAACTTTTCTTTCCTTTATTATTCATAGGAACAACTAAATCTAAGTAATTAGCTTCATTATTAGTATCACATAATCCTATAATTGGAATACCAGCTCTAACAGCGTCCCTTATAGCATTTTTGTCTGGATAAGGATCTGTAACTAATAAAATTTTAACTTCAACAAAATCATCTAATCCTGGATTTGTTAATATTCCTGGAGGATATCTACCAGCAAAAACTTTTATTCCAGTAATTTTAGAAAATAATTTAACAGCTTTTTGGCCATTTTCCCTTCTACAGATAACTAAGATTTCATTTGGTTTATAATTAGCTAAAAATTTAGCTGCTAATCCAATTCTTTCATCTATTTTTTGAACATTCATAACAGATAACCCATCAGGTCTTATTTTATAGATAAAAGGTTCCATATACTTTGTTTTATACTTAGTTCCTATATGCAATCCTACTTTAAGATAAATATCTGAGGGAACTAAAAATTTTTGTTCTTCCATTTTTTAGCTTAGAAAAAGACCATTTATAAATCTTATTATTCTAACTTTCTTCAATCTTTTGTAAAGCATTAATTTTACTTAATCTAGATCTTCCAAACAATCCAAGTTTAATATAAGGAACTTCAAACCCAACTGCTAAATGAGAAATTAAATCATCATTGGTTTCAAAAGTTCTTTGTGACATTATTGGAATAATATTACTTTTTTTAGCAACATCAATAATCTCTTTCATTTCAATTAAAGAACCAATTTGAGTTGGTTTTATTATTACAGCACTAATATTATTTTTATGTTCTTTTAATCTTTCTAAATTTCCACATATTAAATCATCTCCACTAATCACACCAACTTTTAATCTTTTATTAGTATCAATATCTTTTTCTCTAAATGGTTCTTCAACATAAGCAATTTTATAATCTCTTATTAAACTATTAATAAAATCTTGTTGTTCATCTTTACTTAATGATTTTTCTTTTTTCTCACTTGAAAAATTTTTATAAACATATTTATCCTCTTTAAATAAATTATCAGCATTAATATCCAAACCAATCCTAACATCAAAACCAATTTCATTAGAAGCTTTCTCAACATTTCTAGCGAATATATCTAATATAGCAGTATTACTTAAATCAGGAGCCCAAGCACCAACAAAATTCCTATTTTTAATATTTAATTCTTGACCTACTCTCTTATAGATAAAATCATTAACAAATTTTGCATCATTAAAGTTCTTAGTTTTTGGAATTATTAAAAATTCTTGGATATCAACATTATTTTTCCCATGTTTTCCTCCACCAACACAATTTCCCATAAGAACAGGCATTTTATCTTTATTATAATTTAAAAATCTCCAAATTTCATTATTAGAAATTGCTTTTAATACACTGCCTTGTAACGCAATCATCGCGCTACCACCAATATCTTCTTTCATCTCTTCTAAATGAGCTAAATCTTCAAATTCATTTAATGTTAAACCTTTAAAATTTTTAATATTTTCATTAATGAAATCTATACTTTTATCCAAACCATCTTTATGATATTGTTTAATTTCATATCTTCCTTTAGAATTTCCACTTGGAGCAGAACAAGAATATTTTTTATTTACTGTTATCTCTATTGTTGGGTTTTCATTAGAATTTAATACTCTTTTAGCCTCTATTTTTTTAATTTTCATTTATTAAAATTATTCACCTAATTTTAAAGGTAAAGGTCTTTTAATTGTTATAGGGATAATCCCCATATCAAACTCCATTCTAGCGATTTTTATAGGATCATAATTAATTTTCCCAAAATCTTCCTCTGATAATTTTATTAACAAAGGAGCATCCATTGCTATTTGTAATCCTCTTGCACCTATGATCCTTGCTTTTTCATATTTTGTATATTTAGGAATTTTATTTTTTTTCAACTATAACACCTTCCTCAAATCTTTACTTTTTTTAATAGCTAATTCAACCATATGTTTAACATCTTTAATATCTAAGATACTATCTTCACCTTTTTGTAATGCACATACAGTTCCATCTTCTAATGTTGCAACTGTTAATCTTGCTTCTGTAGACTTTTCTTCTTCTGTTGTTGGATCAACTAATATTTTATCTTTTATTTTTATTAAAGTCATAGAGATTGGAATATCTTTTAAGGGTAATTCTTTACTTGTTCTTTGATCATATAAAACTTTTTTCTCTTTTTCACTATATTTTGGAAGTTTAGCATCTTTTAATGCTGCAACAGCTGCTAATGCACATGCATCATATAAATTTCCAGCATCATTTATTGTATAAACATCAACATAAACCATCCAGATTAATTCTCCTTTTTTAATACATAATTTCTTTAAATCAATACATCCACTTTCTCTAATACCTCTATCAACTATTCTAGCCATCTCTATAGCATCTATATTTGGTGGTCCAGATTCAAACTCAGGACTAGACATTGCAGCTAACTCAACATTCACGACTAAATTGCCTTGTTCAGGAGTATCTGGGTAAGGATCTCCTATATCTAATTTAACTCCTGCAACAACTTCAGTTTCTCCTATTTTAACTCTAGAAGATCCTTCTGCTGATTTTGAAGAAACACCAACTTCTACATTTATTGGTTTTCTATATTCATCTAATTTTCTTCCATCTGATCTAAGATCTTTAGTCAATAAATATGAAACATGATTTTTTGCTATCATCATTTGTAATTCTCCTTCAATGCTTTCTTTTGTAATTCATAAATTTTTAAACAAGAGTTTTTACCTTCTTCTAAAGCTTTTATTAAATCATCTTTAGAAATTTTTCCATCCATTTGTAATAAACTTATGTTTCCATTTCTTGGTGTCATTGCTATTGGAATATCAACAACACCTCCTTCATAATCTTCTTCCTCTTTATCTAAATCAACAACAATTTTATCTCCGACTTTTCCAACTGAAATTGCAGTTACTAAATCTTTCATTAAAAATCCAGCATCTGCCAATGCCATTGATGCAGCAGTAATTCCTGCACATCTTGTTCCAGCATCTGTTTGTAATAACTCAACATAAACATCTACAACAGTATTAGGAAATTCTCTTAAATCTAAAACTGGTAATAAAGCTTTTTCAGTAACTAAAGATATTTCTTTAGATCTTCTAGAAGTTCCAGGTCTTACTCTATCTCCACTTCCAGAGAAACTCATCATATTATAATTACATCTTAATATTCCTTTTTCAGGATTTCTTAAAAAAGCAGGATGTAATGATCTTGGACCATAAACAGCTGCTATTGCAATTGTTTTTCCTATTTTAAACATAGCACTACCATCTGCTCTTTTTATAACACCAACTTTAGCTTCCATTGGCCTTAATTCTTCAAATTTTCTTCCATCAAATCTTTTCTTATAAGTCATTTTTTACCCTCTAAAAATTTCTTTATCTCATCTGTTAATCCTTCTTTATGAGCATTCTTTTCTATCATTTCAATAGTTTCAATAGCTTTGATTTCTTCATTTGGTTCTCCTTGAATCCAAACCACACCATTTTGTCCAATATTAATTCTACATTTTGTAGCATCTTTAACCATTGTAATCATACTACCTTGTTTTCCAATTATTCTTGGAACTTTACTAGGAATAACTTGAATAATCCTTCCACCAATTAATTTTCTTAATCCAGGTGCCTTTGTAGTTAAATCTGTTGATTTAGATTTATTTACACTAATAATTTTAACAACAACTAGATCATTAAAATCATAATATTTACTTAGATCTTCATTTCTTTCTACAAAATCAGTTGTCCCTTCTTTTAAAGTTAAAAAAGCATCATTCGCATATCCTATATCAAAACTCCAACCATTAGAATGCATATTAACTACTTTTCCTATAATTGTATCTCCAACCTTTGGAACATATCTTCCTCTTAATGGAATTGTTCTTATTACTCTTCCATTAACATTAACCAAACCAATTTGAGAAGCTATTATTTTATCACCATCTCTATATGTACCTTGTGAAGATACATAATCCATACCTTGAGCAATTTCCTCTCCAGGTATAACAACTGATTTTTCTTGTATTAACAAACTTTTTTTTGTTTCTTCTTTATCTTTAATTTCTGTTTTTTCTTTCTTCTCTACCATTTTTTATCTTATTTTTTGACCCTTTAAAAGCCTTTCTAATCTATCTTTTCTCTAATATTTTTATCTCAATATTACCATGACTTAGTTTATTTATACTATTTTCAAACTCTTCAAACAAACCAGCTGGCACTTCTAATTTAGCAATTAAACTACCATCATTTTGCCATTCATCTTTTTTTAACTCTCCAAATTCTTTTAAAACACTATAAGATTTTCCAGCTATCTCTGCAGGAAGTTTAACAGCTATTTCCCAAACTTCAAATTTTATAGGTAAAATTTTAGTTATCTGAGAAACAACATCTTGAACTTGTTCTTCTGCTTTTTTAAACTCATCAATTTTAATTTTAGCTTCTTCAATAGCTCTTTCTATTCTATCTGGTGGATGTGGTAAATTATTTTGAGGATTAATAGCATTTCTATGTATTAAATTAATAATAGCTTTTTTCTTTACTTCTCTTAATTTATTTTTATAATCAGCTGTTAATTGAACTTCTCCCTCTTTTATTATTATTTCAATGATCTTATTTTTATCCTCTGTTTTAAAGACATTTTCTAAATCTTGTTCAGAAGCATGTTGTCCTTTTTTAACATCTTTAAAGATATCATTTGTAGCTATAACATCATTAATATCCCATTGTCCTTGTTTATACTCCATAGCTTTATCACAATCTACTAAAATTTCAAATTCTAAATCTCCCTTCTTGTACCTAGCAATTACTGCTTTATCAACGTCTACCATCTTATGTTAATTTTGATAATCTATCTTTCCCAACTTTAACAAATTTCTTATCTTTAGAACTTATATAAACACAATCTACTCTTCCTAAATCAAATTCTTTTCCTAGAACTTTTTTTAATGCTTTAATAGATAATTTTATACCATCTCCTATAGATAATGAATCTTTATAATTTTTTTCTAAAAATTCTTTTAATTCTGTTTCAGCTTCTCCTATCGCTGTTGCTTTATATTCAAAAAATATTCCTGTTGGATCAGTAACATACAATTCAGAACCAGAATTAACACCAGCAAATAAAATACTTACACCAAAAGGACGAGCTCCACCATATTGTGTAAAAAATTGTTTCATATCACTAATGTCTTTAACTAAGCTCAATACATCTATTGCTTCATCATATGTAACTCTATGTTGTTGCGCAATTAATTGTGCTTTTTCTATTAAAATTCTACCATCACTTAATATTCCAGCTGCTGTTGCTCCTATATGATCATCTACTTGTGAGATTTTCTCAATAGATTTAGGAACTATTAATTTTTCATTAATTCTTTTATCAGCTATTAATACAACTCCATCTTTACATACCATGCCTAAAGCACTACTTCCCTGTTTTACTGTTTTTTTAGCATATTCTACCTGTAATAATCTACCGTCTGGACTAAACATAATACTAGATCTATCATATCCCATCATTTGATGTTGCATTTGTTGTTGCATTTTAATTTCCCTCCATTTTTATCTCTCAACCATATTTTTAGCTTTATTTAACAATCCTGTAACTAAATTAGTTTTTACTAAAACTTTATGATTATTAATCTTTTCTATTAACATTAAAGATGTTTTTACATTATCAACTTCTTTATGATTAACTCTTATAATCCCTTTATTATTTTTGAAATTATCTAAATGAATAATTCCTGCTTTAGAATATCCTAATTCACCTAAAAACTTTAAAATTACTCTATCCATAGTTTCTTTAGCTTCTTTAAACTTAAATTTTTTATCTGATATCATTTCATATACTATATATCTTTTCTTTTCCCTTAAACTTGGTAATATTGGTTTTATAACCATTTTGAGAAAAACCTTCTTTCTTTTATCTCTCCTTTATTACTTTAGAAAAGGCGTTTATAAATGTTTTGTTCGTTTAATATCTAAATCTTCTAAACCTTTTAATTTTTCTAAAAATTCTTTGTATAGGAAATCTATTAACATATAATAAACTAGAAACTCCGACTAAAATAACACTTGAGATAACATATTTATTCTTAAATATTTTTGAAAAGTTTATGTTTATTCTTGGTCCTCTAACAGCTTCTCCAGTTATAGCACTTAAACCATCATCATCTTTTTGTTCTTCTGGCTGAGCTTGTTGTTCTAGAAGATTAGTTAAATCTATACTAGGTTGTACTGGATTATTATTTATTGTAGGAGTACTATATCCTCCTCCAGATCCCCCTCCTCCGCCACCAGAACCTCCTGAACCTCCTCCACTACTAGAACTAACACTAATGTTTAATCTAAATGTTGTTGAATTTCCTTCTCTATTAGCGTAATCTTTACAAGAAACATACCAATCATGATCTCCATCACCTAGATTATCAACACTAATGGTTTCTGTATTATTAATAGCAACAGAACTATCCACACTTTGAGAAGCATTATTCAAAAATAAAGTACAGTTATTAATACTAAAATCATCTACACTATATTTAAAATCAATATCATTACTAGTACTTACAGTATTATTTGAAGGAGAACTTAAACTTACTAAAGGATCAGTTAAATCTACAATAAAACTTTCACTTATAGAAGATTCTTTTTCAAAACTATTATTAATAAATAAATATAATTTATGCTCACCTTCAGTTGTACTAAATGTTATATTATCTGTTATTGTAATATTTGAACTATTATCTAAATTATACCAAATGCTTGTATAATTTCCATCAATTGTAAAATTTAAATTTAAATTTTCATTATCATAAGTTATATTTTGAGGATAATCTAATATTATTGTAGAAAATGTTTGAATAAATTCGATTGTAGCTTGAGTAGTATTAATATTATTCGCAGAATCGTTTACAAAAAATAATATTGTATAATTTCCAACTTCAGTTATATTATCAATAGTTAAAGTAATATTCTCATTAAATAAATTCCATAAAGTTCCATTTGAATAAGTTATATTAATAAAAGTTGTATCTAAATTAGTATCAACAATACTCCAATTTATTGTTGTATTTTCAACACCTAATTCAACTTGTGTTAAACCAATACTATAATTAATTAATGGAATAGTTGTATCAATTCCAATTGTAAAATTTGTATCATTAAAATTAACATTATCTGCATAGTCTGTACATTCAACATTCCATAAATAAGAATTCTCTGTTAAATTAACAAATGAAAGATTATATGTTCCACTTGTTGTTAGATTTATAGTTTGATTTAAATTAAAATCTCCATTAACATTATTATATAAACTACAATTATTTATGATATGATCTTCAACTGTAAAATTAAAATTTAATGTTGTTATATTTACAAAACTATTATTTTTATTGTTTAAAGTAACTAATGGTTTAATATCATCTATTCCAATAATAGCTTTAAAAATATCAACTATTTTAAAAATAAATCCAGATCCACCACTATCATCTATATTTCTACCAGTTATATTTAAATTTTCTTCAATTTCAGAAGGCATTAAATTATTATTAAATTGTCTTAATATAGCAACAGCTCCTGCAACATGAGGAGTAGCCATTGAAGTTCCACTTAAAACTTTGTATAAGGTACTATCGCAATTTTCACAACCATCTCCAGGAACACTAGAATTTACACTAGAACCGGGAGCAAATAAATCAGTTATTGTATTTCTATTACTAAATCCAGAAACACCATCTGTTTTAGTTGAGGAACTAACAGATGTAGCATTTTTAATACAGGCAGGAGCACTTATTCCAGTAGTACTTCCAGCATTTCCAGTTGCAACAACTACTGTAATATTTTTAGCTATAGCATTATTAATAGAGTCCCTATAAGATGTAAAAGTACTATCACAATCTGAAGTATATAAACCTCCACCTAAACTCATACTTATTACTGAGATATTATAAACTGTTGAATTACTAACACACCAATCAATACCTCTAACAACATCTCCAACAGTTCCATCCCCACTAGCATTTAATGCTTTTATAGATATTAAATTAGAATCTGGTGCAACTCCAATTATTGTATTATTTCCAGCAGCTATTCCACTTACATGAGTACCATGACCATTATCATCTATAGCTCCTTCTATTCCAGCTTGCTCACTTGAATCATCATTACATAAAGCAGTAGAAAAAGCAGCATTATCATTTTGATAACAATGTCCATCTAAAACTTTATTCTCTAAAGCAGGATGAGTATAATTAATACCAGAATCAATAATACATATTGTTTGATCTTTTCCAGTTATATTTAAATTATTAAATTGAGATCTATGAATAAAAGAAGCATTAATTAAATTAATAGTATCTTGTAAATAAGCTTTAACAGGATAATTAAATTCTATTCTTTCAACATTAGAATCTGATTTTAACTTATCTAATCCCTCCTGAGTTATCTGACCAGAAATAGCATTTATTGTTGTATATTCATTACTTGTATTAAATTCTTCTTCATTTAAGCTAGATAAAACATCTTCTTTTACAGCAGCTTTGACTAAATCATTCTCCTCTTCTTTTAGTTTTATTATAACACTAACTTTTTCTTCTTCATTCAACTCTTCTTGAACTTTAGAATCTACTTCCACAGCTAAAACTATATTCATAAATAATAATATGAAAAATAAAATCAAAAATCCTCTTTTCATCAAAATCTTAGTTTTTAACTTATATTTAAAATTTTGGTTGAATCAATCTAATACTTTTATTCCCTCACTAATATAACCTTGTTTATTTTTGAAAACATCTTTAATTAAACTAAAAGCTTTCTTAACTTCTAAAGTATTCATTCCTAAAACTCTAGAAAAACTCTTTAAATCATTTAAACTTCTCATTTCATATTTGTTATTAGCAAAACTTCCTACAACCATATTAACTTTATATTTTCTACATAGTTTAATATTTTGTTTCATTCTTCCTAAAATTTTAGCTCTTTCTATTTCTTTTGATTTTAAAATTTCATTAAAACTAAAACCAATTGCTATTTTATTTTTATGAGCTATCTTACATAATATATGATTTAATCCAGAATTTCTATGATGTAAAAAATCTTCTTTTCTATCTTTCTCAGGACTTAATAAAATATCAACATTTTTCTTAGATAAAATCTCCCTATTAAGTTTTCCACCTTCTATAACAATTAAGTTACCATTTAATTTTCTTAATTGGGATTCATTTGTAATTTTATTTATTTTAATATTATACACTTTAGAAAAACCTAAATTTTCAAATCTATCTTTACATAAAACTAAATCCATCATAAAAATTAAGAATTTGGTTATTTAATATTTTCTATATTTAGTTATCTTTTTATATTTAATAAACAGTAATTTAATAATGAAAAAATTAAGAAATGTAACAATTTCTGAAAGAGCTTTTGTTGATATAATTGCTTCTTGTATTGAAGTATATAAAAAAGAAACTTATGGTTTCTTAATAGGAGAGAAACATAAGAAACATTATATGATCTATGATGCTATAAGTTTTCAATCTGCAAAAAGAGGGTATGAATCTGTAAATGTCTCAACATTCAGAATTAATAGAATGAACTATGTTTTTTCCCATTTAACAAATTTAAAATTAGTTGGAGATTTTCATTCCCATCCTGATTTTCCTGACAAATTAAGTGAAACAGATAAAAAAGACACTAAAAATTCTGGATTAACTTTAACACTTTTAATTATTCCAAAACAAACTAAAAAGAAAAGACATCCTTGGAAAATTGAAGATAATAATCTACTCGGATTTGTAGGAAATAAATATTATGTAAAAATAATGGCTTTTGAATATGATAGAAAAAAGAATAAATTATTTCAAATTAAAATTGTTTGTCCTTCTCTTAAAAAATTAAATAAATTGAAAACATTCAAGAAAAAATGATTTTAAACCCTGGCAAGTGTTTTCATAGTACGAAGCACCATTAGACACTTGCTGGGGAAAAAAGAGGTGATATATTTAAGCTATATTCATCATTTATATACTTTTCGGTTTTGTATCATCTTATAAGTAGTTACATATAATATTCATTTAAAAGAGGTAATATCATAAAACCTCCTGAGAAGCTTTATAAATATAATTTCCATCTAATCTATATGCACAATCAACTTTTAGATATGTTGATAAAAAAGGATGAAATAAGATGGCAAACCATTATTTATGATTTAATTAAATCTGAAGAAATGAATCCTTGGGATATTGACATTAGCTTATTATCTAAGAAATATATTGAAACAATTAAAAAATTACAAGAATCAGACTTTTTTATTTCTGGTAAAGTAATATTAGCTTCTGCTTTATTACTAAGAATAAAATCTCATAAATTAGTAACAGAAGACATTTCAGCTTTAGATTCATTATTATATCCACAAGAAGATGAAGAACACCAAGAACTAGAAGATTATAATGATAAAGTAAATGTAGAAATTCCAAATTTAGCTATTAAAACCCCTCAAGCGAGAAAAAGAAAAATCTCAGTAGAAGATTTAATAGGTTCATTGCAAAAAGCATTAGAAGTAAATAAAAGAAGAATCGTAAGAAGAATATTAGAAAAAAATGTCGATATAAAAATCCCTGAAAAAAAAATTGATATAACAAAATTAATAAGAGATATTTATCAAAAAATCTTAAATTTCTTCAAATCAAAAGAAACAATAACATTTAATGAATTAGTTTTAAGTGAAAAAAAAGATGATAAATTATTAACATTACTTCCTTTATTACATTTAGATCATCAAGAAAAAATAAATATAGATCAAAAAGAACATTTTGGTGAAATTTATATTAATAGATATAAATAAAATTAATTAATATACTCTAAAAATAATCTACCTATTTTAATTAATATTTCAAGACGATCCCTTAAACATGAATCTTTTAATGAAATTATTCTTTTTTCAGATAAATTCATACATCTCTCATGGTCTTCAGAATTTTTAATTATATAGGCCAAATCTTCTAATTCTCTATTATGGGGAGGGCATACTATAACCTATCCACTCTAATATCTATTTTTAAACCTTTACATTACATATTTAAACTAAAATATTCTTAATACATTATGAAGAAATTATTATTTGGAACAGCTGGAATTCCTGTAAGAACTAAAGGAGATACTAGTCAAGGAATTAAAGATGTTAATAAACTTGGATTAAGTGCTTTTGAACTAGAATTTGTAAGATCTGTAAACATATCAAAAGAAAAAGCCCCAGAAATAAAAAAAGTAGCAAAAGATAATAATGTTGTTTTAACATGTCATGGTTCTTATTTTGTTAATTTAAACTCAAAAGAAAAACCAAAATATTATGCTTCAATTAATAGAATATTAAGTGCTGCTAGAATAGCTAATTTATGTGGAGCATTCTCAATATGTTTTCACGCTGGCTTTTATCAACAAGAATCTAAAGAAAAAACTTATCAAAATATACAAAAAGGATTAAAAAATATTGTTAAAACTTTAAAAGATGAAAATAATAAAATTTGGATTCGTCCTGAAATTTCTGGAAAAATATCTCAATTCGGAGATTTAAAAGAAATAATAAATTTAAGTAAAGATATAGAACAAATTCAACCTTGTATAGATTTTGCACATTTATACGCAAGATCAATTGGAAAAAATAACACATTAGAAGAATTTAGATCTATTTTAGGAGAAATAGAAAAAAATTTAGGAAAAAAAGCTTTGCAAAATATGCATATTCATATTGCAGGAATTGAATATGGAGATAAAGGAGAAAAACATCATTTAATATTAAAAGAATCAAAATTTAACTATAAAGATTTAATTAAAACATTTAAAGAATTTAAAATTAAAGGTGTTGTTATTTGTGAAAGTCCTAATATAGAAAAGGATGCTTTATTATTAAAGAAAGAATATGAATCTTAGTCTTTTTTAGCTAAAGTCCAAATTACCCTATTTACACTTTTAATTTCATTTGGTATTTTTGTACACATAATCCCCATAACATCATGATTTATTATAGGGGTTCCATTTTTATATACTCCAATATCAACAGGATGTAAATAAGTTCTATGATCTCCTTGTACTCCTACAGTTTTAAAAGGCAAAATTTTCACTTCCAAAGTATCATAATTTACATTATGGACTTTTAACTCTGATGATGTCATAAATCTAATGCTTAATTCATCATTCATAATTTCATTAAAAATAATTGTTAATGGATTATGTTCTTTTATTAATCTAGTTACTAAATTCTCACTCATTTTATTTAACACTAAAAACAAATATTTAAATATATAAATAATTGTATTCTTTAAAATGGCAAAAATACATGATGTTATAATGATTGGAGCAGGAATAGCTGCAAACACAGCTGCTTTATACACTGCAAGAGCTGGTTTAAACCATTTAATAATTTCTGGACCAGAACCAGATCAACTAAGTTTAACTACATTAGTTGAAAACTTTCCAGGATTTCCTAAAGGGATTTTAGGCCCAGATTTAATAAAAAATTCTAAAGAACAAGCAGAAAGATTTGGTGCTAAATATGAAGAAGGTTTAGTTGATTCTTTTAAAAAAGTAAGAGGTGGATTTGAAGTTGGCATAGGAAAAAAAATTCATAAAACAAGAACAGTTATAATTTGTACAGGAGCATCTGCAAGAAGATTACACATTCCAGGAGAAGACAAATATTTTGGAAGAGGGGTTTCAACTTGTGCAACTTGTGATGCCGCATTATTCAAAGGAAAAGATGTTGTTGTTATAGGTGGAGGAGATGCAGCAATGGAAGAAATTATAGCATTATCCAAATTTGCTAATAATATCACATTAGTTCATAGAAGAGATGCATTTAGAGCTAGTAAAATAATGCAAGATCGTGTTTTTAAATTAAAAGATAAAATAAAAATTATTTGGGACTCTATTCCTTTAGAAGTTCAAGGAGATAAGTTTGTTACAGGTGTAAAGATTAAAAACGTAAAAACAAATAAAGAGACATTAATAAAATGTAATGGAATGTTTTTAGCTATAGGTCATATACCCAACACAAAAGTTTTTGCAAAAGTAATAAAATTAGATAAAGTTGGTTATATTATAACAGATAAGAAATCTAAAACTTCTGTAGAGGGAATTTATGCTGCTGGTGATTGTCAAGATCCAATATTTAGACAAGCAATAACTTCAGCAGGAACTGGATGTCAATCAGCAATTGAAGCTGAGAGATATATTGAAAATTTAAAATCTACTGGAAAATATTGATAAGATAACTTTTTAAATTTATTAAAGTCTTTATTAAAAGAGGTGAATTAATGGTGAATTTTGATGAATTTGGACCTGAAAAAATTCTAGAAGTTTATGATTCCAAAACAGGAATGCATGGTTTTACTGTTATTGATAACACAAATAGAGGTCCAGGAAAAGGAGGAATTAGAATGACACCTTCTGTTTCTATTAATGAAGTTGCTAAGTTAGCAAGAGTTATGACATTTAAATGTGCTTTAGCTGGCTTACCATTTGGAGGAGGAAAATCAGGAATAATCGCAGATCCAAGAAAAATAACTAAAGAAAAAAAATTAGATATAATAAGAGCTTTCTCAAAAGCAATAAAACCCATATGTCCAAGTAAATACATAGCAGCTCCTGATATTAATACTGCAGAAGGAGAAATGAAAGTTTTTGCTTTAGCTAATGGTTCAATGAAATCTACCACTGGAAAACCAAGTAATTTATGTGTTAAACCAGGTCAAAAATGCGGAATTCCTCATGAATATGGATCAACAGGATTTGGAGTTTATCATGCTACATTAGTAGCTATAAAACATTTAGGTTGGAAAAATTTTAAAGATATAAAAGTAGCAATAGAAGGATTTGGTAATGTTGGAACCTTTGCTGCTAAATATTTATATAAAAAAGGTTTTAAGTTTGTAGCAACATCTGATTCTAAAGGATTAATCTATAATAAAAAAGGTCTTGATTATAATAAATTAATGAAAGTTAAAAAAGAAAAAAGAACAGTTACAAAATACAAACCAGGAACTGTAATGAGTAATAAAAAAATTACTAGTTTAAATGTTGATATATTAATTACAGCAGCGGTTCCCAATGTAATTGATAAAAACAATTACAAAAAAGTTAAAGCTAAATTAATCGTTGAAGGTTCTAATATTCCTATGACTCCAGAGATAGAACAAAAATTACATAAAAAAGGAATTTTAGTTATTCCTGATTTTGTTGCTAATGCTGGAGGGGTTATAAGTTCTTATGCTGAATATAAAGGACATAATCCAAGAGATATGTTTAAATTAGTAGAAAAAAAAATAATTAGAAATACCAATATAGTTTTAAAAGAATCTCTTAAGAAAAAACATTGTAAACTTAGAGATGTAGCAATGGAAATTGCTATTTCTAGAATTAAGAAAAAAAAATAAATCTATTTAAGAATTTTTATTATACTATTTAAACTCATCAATCTCTCTTTACCGGTTTTCATATCTTTTAATCTTAATTTTTTAGAATTTAATTCTTTTTTCCCTATAAACAAAGAAAAAGGAATCCCTTTTTTATTTACATAATTTAAGTTTTTACTTAAATTTTTATTACTTAAATCAATATCAGCTCTAATATCATTATTCCTCAATTCATTTAATATTTTTATAGAATCTTTAAAAGTATTTATTGGAATTAAATAAACATTAGTTATATTCCTTTTAAAATCTTTATTATAGGAATTATAAATTCTATTTAAACCAAAACTAATTCCAACAGCAGGAACATTTTTATTACAAAACTTTGAAATCATATTATCATATCTTCCCCCACCAGCAATTGATTCTTTTTTATCAGTAAAAACTTCAAAAACAGTTCCAGTGTAATAACTTAATCCACGAGCTAAAGAATAATCTATTAAAACATTTTTAACTCCAAATAATTTAAGATATTTTACAACTTCATTTAACTCTTCTATTCCTTCATTATTTTTTAACTTTAAATTTTTAGATTTTATTTTTTTAATGATTTTTTTCGCTATTTTATTAGAAGTTAATTTTGTAATATTTTTTATTACTTCTTTATCTCCTATCTTATCTAACTTATCTATTTCTAATATAACTTGTTCTTTATTTTCAACTTTCAATTCATCTAATAATGAATCTAATATTTTCCGATTATTTACTTTTATTCTAAATTTAAATCCTAATCTTTTAAAAATATCATAAGCTACAGCTAACATTTCAGCATCATACCCTAAAGAATTACTTCCTACAACATCAACATCACATTGTGTAAATTCTCTTATTCTATTAGAACTTACAGGACCATCTCTAAAGACTTTACCTATTTGATATCTTTTAAATGGCAATTTTAAATTAGAATTCATAGCTATAAATCTTGCTAAAGGAACTGTTAAATCATATCTCAATCCCAATAACCTTTTACCTTGATCTTTTAATTGAAAAGTTTCTTTTAAAATTTCAGAACCTCCAGCATCTTTAGAACTTAAAACTTCAAATCTTTCTAACATAGGAGTTTCTAGAGGACCATAACCATATAACTCAAATACATTTTTTATAGTATTTAATATATCATCCATTACAAGTTTTTCTTCTACTAAAACATCTTTAGTACCTTTAGCATTTAAGAATTTCATTTACTCCTCCTTATAATAAAGGGCGATAGGCGAGAATCGAACTCGCGATCTTCGGCGCCACAGACCGATGTGTTAACCACTACACTACTACCGCCATTAGAAATTATTCTTATAAAATTATTATAAATGTATCTATTAAAATCAAGAATTCTATTGATGAACTAAATCAACTCTTTGCATTGTCTTATAAATCTATTTTATTAACTTATAAAACTATCGATAAAAATCTTTATAATGGATTTAATCAATAAAAATATAATGTCAAAAAAAGAGATTAAACATAAAGTCAATAATAATAAACATAATTTAAGAGATATAATTCTAGGTGGTCAAGATGGCTTAGTAAATGTTTTAGGTGTTGTATTAGCAGTGGCAATTGCTACTAAAGATCTTAAGATTATTTTAATAGCTGGATTAGCTGCAACTTTCGCAGAATCATTATCAATGGCAGCTGTTGCATATACAAGTTTTAAAGCAGCTAAACAATATTATTTAAGTAAAGTAGAAGAAGAAAAAGAAAATATTAAAAGAGATCCTAAAGAAGAAATTCAAGAAATCAAAGAAATTTATTCAAAAAAAGGTTTTTCTGGAAACTTATTAAATCAAATTACTAAAAAAATAACCTCTAATAAAAAACTTTGGGTTTCCACAATGATATCTGAGGAACTTGGTTTAAGTCCAGAAGAATATTCTTCTCCTACAAAAAGTGCTTTTGTTGTTGGATTTTCAGCTTTGATAGGATCATTAATTCCTTTACTACCTTTTCTATTAAATTTACATTATAGGATAACATTTGCATTAATCTTTTCTATAATAACTTTATTTGTAACTGGAGCTATAAAAGCTAAAGTAACTATTGGAAATTGGATTAAATCTGGTTTAGAAATGACATTTATAGGCATATTAGCAGCTTTAATTGGTTATTTAATTGGACTAGGATTATCTAATATTTAATCATAACTTTTACTTCATATAAAAGTTTATAAAGAGAATAATAAAACTCAAGAGTGGTGTAATCATGCCTAAAAAAGAAAAAAAAGAATTGGTGTATAAAGATGATAAAGGCAATAGTCTTTATGGATTCTCTCAAATTAATTTAGATAGAACTAATGCTAAAATCAATGGTTTAATATTAGGAATAAAAGTTTTAATATTCTTGTTTATCATCTTATTAGTGGCATTAGGAACTTTTTCTGTTTGGTTAGCCCAAAATGATGTTGTAACAAGATTAATTTATAATTATTAACCACCACTAATAACACTAAACAACTCTAATTTATCATCTTCATCTATTTTAGTATCTTTAGTTATAACTTCATCATTTCTAACAATAAAAACCTCATTTTCATTAATTTTTAATTCCTTAAATACATCATTAACTGAATTAACATCTAAATCATAAGATTTATTTTCTCTTTGAACAACCACTTTAATTTTCATCTTATAAATTAAAATATAAGATTTATATACTTTACTTATTTAGATATAAACTATGAAATTAATCAAATTATTAAAAAAGATTAAAACTTACAATCCAGAAGCTGATTTTGATTTAATTAGAAAAGCATATGATTACGCAAGTAAACTACATGAAAAAGGAAAAAGAACTTCTGGAGAACCCTATATTGAACATCCATTACATGTTGCTTACATTCTAGCAGAACTTAAATTTGATACAGCTTCAATTATAGCTTCTTTATTACATGATACAATTGAAGACACACCTGCTTCCTTAAATGACATTAAAGAAAAATTTGGTGAAGAAATAACAATGTTGGTAGATGGAGTAACAAAATTAAAAGAAATCAAATATCTAGAAGAAAGAAATGTTAAATTCATAAGAAAAATGTTAATAGCATCAACAAAAGATATTAGAGTTATAATAATCAAATTAGCAGATAAACTTCATAACATGAGAACAATTTCTTATTTATCTAGTAAAAAAATTCAAAGAATTTGTCAAGAAACTTTAGATGTATATGCCCCTTTAGCTCATAAATTAGGTATGTTTTCTATAAAATCTGAACTAGAAGATCTTTCATTTAAGCATTTACATCCAGATATGTATAAAAAATTTAAAGAAAAATTTGGTAAAAAAAGAACTGAAAGAGAACGTGAAATAAAAAGAATAAGAACTATAATAGAAAGAAAATTAAAAGAAAATCATCTTAATGCAAAAATTCTAAGTAGGCCTAAAAGTTTCTATAGTGTTTATAAAAAAATGATAAAGAAAAAAAGAAGTTTTGAAGAAATTTATGATTTAATTGGATTTAGAATTGTAACCGATACAATAAAAGATTGTTATGATCTCCTAGGGATGATACATCAAACATGGAAACCAATTCCAAAGGAGTTTGATGATTACATAGCTTTACCAAAACCAAATATGTATCAAAGTTTACACACATCTGTTTTATCTCGTAATGAACCAATAGAATTTCAAATTAGAACTTATGAAATGGATAGAACAGCAGAAGAAGGAATAGCAGCTCATTGGAGTTATAAAGGAATAAAAGATGATGAAGATTTCAATAAAAAAACAATGTGGTTAAAAAAGATATTAGCTTGGCAACAAGAATCAACAGATGTAAATGAATTCATAGAATACTTAAAAGAAGATTTCTTTGAAGATGAAATTTATGTTTTTACTCCTAAAGAAGATGTTATTAATCTTCCAAAAGGATCTTCTCCCATAGATTTTGCTTATGCAGTTCATACCTACATAGGAGATAGATGTAATGGAGTTATAGTAAATGGAAGAATCGTTCCATTAAGACACCAATTAGAAAATGGAGATATAGTACAAATATTAACTTCTAAAAACCCAAATCCTCGAAAAGATTGGCTTAAAATTGTAAAAACAGGAAAAGCAAAAACATTAATCAAAAATCATTTTAAACTTCCTGAAGATTCATTAGATCTAATAAAAGAAAGAAAACCAAAAAAATCAACAATAGTGTCTTTAATTTCTGTAAATAAAAAACCAACTAAAAAATATAAATTAGCAAAAGGCTGTAATCCAATTCCAGGAGATAAAATATTTGCATTAGAAAATAAAGGAAGATACATAATACATAAAATAGGATGTAAAGTAATATCTTTAACAAATAATAAAGAAATGATTAATGCTTCTTGGAATGATATTCATTCTTTAATAAATTTTAGAATATTAACAGATGGTAGAAAAGGAATGTTATCTGATATGATAAACACGATAACAGGAACAAGAACTATTATAAATTCATATGCAAGAGCTCAATTAAAAAAAGATGATAAATTAGATATAAATTTTGACTTTACAGCAGAAGGATTAGATCATACCATAGATTTAATCAATAAAATAAAAAAACTTAAAGGTGTTTTAGAAATAAAAATTGTTTAATTTTAAAAAACCAAAAACATTATAAAACCTTATTTTAAATTTCTTTCATGTTAAATATAAAAGAATTTGATCTAAAAATATCTGAAATAATAGAAGAAACTCATAATACAAAAACCTTCAGAATTAACTTAGAAGGAAATGAATTTAATTTCGAACCGAGTCAATTTATTAACCTTACAATAGAGATAGAAGGTAAACCAATAACAAGACAATATTCAATTGCTTCTTCTCCATTAAAAAAAGAATATATAGATTTAACAGTAAAGAAAAATTCAAACGGATTAATGTCTATTCATTTAATAGATAAAATAAAAGTTGGAAATGCTGTTAATGTAAAAGGACCATATGGTTTATTTATCTATAATGATGAAGTTAAAAAAGCTGTTTTCTTAGCAGGAGGTTCAGGAGTATCATCTTTAATGTCAATGATAAGATACATTATAGATAAAAAATTAGATACAAAAATGACATTAATCTTTAGTAATAGAACTTCTAAAGATATTATATTTAAAGATGAATTAGAAAATTTAAAAAATAATCATAATTTAAATTTAATAAATACAATAACAAGAGAAGATTCATGGCAAGGAGAAAAAGGAAGAATTAATCCAGAAATGATAAAAAAATATTGTGACTTAGATTCTATGTTTTACATTTGTGGACTTCCAAAAATGGTAGATGGTGTAAGAAGAGAGCTTGAATCTTTAGGTGTAGATAAATCTAAGATTAAATTTGAGAAATATTAAGGTCTAATTATTTTATCATTACCAGCTATTTTTACCCAAGTTGATACATCTTTATTTGGTCTATTTGTTTCATTACTTATCGGCATCATACCTGCGTAAACACCACCTTCTTTTATTTGTAATACCACTTCCCTATGATCTTTATATGGTTCTTCCTCTTTTAACATACCCATCATAGAATTAATCACAACATCCAGAGTCATTCTAGTCCAAGGTTTATCTTGAGTCATTTCTGTATCAATAGTATGTGGATAAATTGCAGCAAATCTTGTATCCCATTTATTTTCTACTGCTGCCATTCTAAGATTTTGGAAAGCTGCACTTACTGCTGCTTTTGAACCAGTATATGCTGGAGAAACATCTTCCCAAGACATTAATCCAGAAATAGAACTAACTAATAAAACATATTCTGGTTTTCTAATTCCAGTATTTTTTAAATCATGATAATTTTTTACCCACCTCTCAGCTAAATATATTGGAACAGTAGAATTTAGAAAAAATGCTCTCCCTAATTCTTTAACATCTGATTCATATGGAGCACTTTTTGGTAAATAACCAGCATTCAAAACCAAAATCTCTGCACCACCAGTATCATAAACCCAACTCATCAAAGAATCCATAGACTCTTCTTCACTAAGATCCATAACCTTATAATCTAATTTTCCTCCAGCATTTTCTATATCTTTTTTAAGAGATATAAGCAAATCTTCACTTCTTGCGACAGTTAATACTTCTACTCCAGACTGAGCTAACTGAATAAGCATTTCCTTTCCAATACCTTTACTTCCTCCAGTTACTAACGCTCTTTTACCTTCTAATATCATCTTTTACCTCTTAAAGAACTTAAATAATTTAAAAGTTGTGTATTTGCTTGCATTCCTAAAAGATTACCCTTAATAAATTTACTCTCCTCTGTTTCCAAAAATCTTAAATTTTCCGGATCTAATGACTTTGGAATTCTTCCCATTGTTAAAGTTTGAGTCATAGGGTTATAAACTAAAGGTCTAAAATCATTGAGATATAAGTCTTTTTGTCTTTGTAAACTTTCAGGAACATTAGTTTTAACTTCTTCACTTCTAAAACTTTCAAATGTTCGAGTAACTAAAACATCAACTTCTTGTCTTTTATTCTGGCCAATTTGTCCAGCTACAATGTTATATAATCTATTAGCTTCAGCAATAAGGAAAGGCTCTGGATAATCAGTTTTAGGAGATTTTATTGCAGTTATCTCACTTTTTCTCACTTTAGTTACTTTTGATTCTAATACTTCCGGCAAAATTCCAGTTACAATCATTCCTAATTCTCTAATTAAAACTTTTCTCAAAGAACTTGACTCTGGTGTAAGTACAAATTCTGTTGAAATTGGAAATCCATTATCATATAACAAAGGAACAAATCTTCTAAAATATTCAGCCATGATACCCTTTCTTCTAGCTTTTTCAGGATCTAATTGAGTTTCATCAATTGAAATTGCATCCTCTAATTTAATTAAAGATGTTGAACCCATTACATTTCCAGATAAATCTGTAAAAACTAAAAAAGTATGTTTTGAATCATGTGATTTTTCAATTAACCAATTTCTATTAAAAAATGTTTGTTCAAGATCACCATAATTATTTCCAAACCAATCCTCTCTTTGATGAGCATTTCTATAAAGATTAATAACTCCAGATATTACTCTCTGATCTAAAAGTTGAATCATCACTTCAGATTTTTCTACTAAACAAGAATTATCTTTAATATTCTCTCGTACAAGAGAAGACACATCATCCATTCTATTCTCTACAAATGATTTTACTTGAGCCATTTCATTCTCTACAAAAATAGTATTTTTAAACCTTTTCTTTAAGGATTAAGAAAATTAAGAAGCCTTTTTTAATGCTTTCTCTAATGCTGATTTATCAAAACCAACTACAAGCGTACCATTAATATCTGTAACAGGAACTCCCATTTGACCAGATTTTTCCATCATTTCCTGGGCTGCTTTTTGATTTTTAGATACATCAATCTCAGTGTATTTAACATTCTTACTTTTCAAAAATTCTTTAGTTTTTTTACAAAAAGCACAGGTCGGAGTTGTCCATATTTTAACTTTAACCATTTTCTACCCTCCTTGATTTTTTTATTTAACATTATATACTATTTATCTTTTAGTATTAAAAGATTTTTGAACTTTAATACTTGAAACTGAACATTTTTCCTTACTATATTCACAAAATACACAACAATTTTTTTGGGCTTTAATAATTTTATCACATTTAAAACATTTAAAAAAAGATAAACATTTATTTTTAGGAATACCTAAATTTGTAATACATTTACATTTAGGACATGTTAATTTTGCCATTTTTCTTTTATTTTTTGTAAAAAACTTTTTCCTTCTTTTATTTCTTTTTTCCCTTGACTTATTTCTATTAATTCTCTTAATCTCTCTCTTGAAGGATTTCCACGAATCGCTAGTATTTCATCATGTTTAGGACCTTTGATAAATATAGTAGGAACACTATAGATCTCAAACTGTTGTGCTTTTCTTCTTCCTTCAGGCAAAGCAATATTTAATTCATTTACAAAAACATCTTCATTTTCTTTCTCAAAATCCTTAGCCAATTTTAAAGCTGAAGGACAATAAGGACATGTTGGAGATGTAAACACCTCTATTTTTGTTTTTTCCATTTTTCTTATCCTTTATATAATTCAGTTTCTGGATATAATTTTTTCCAATCTCCCCAAGTTATAGTATCTAATTGTACTTGTTTTAATTTTACTCCTATTAATTCCCCTATAATAGCCTGTCCTGTTTCTTGTGACCAATAAGAATCAGTTGCTCGATCATATATAACTAAATTATTATTATATAGTTTTCCGGAAGTTCCAAACTCAACAGCTTCATTATTAATTTTTCTTTCAAATGCTATTCCTGTAAAACATAAAGGACAATAAGTTATCAATATTGATTCTCCTTGAATTTTATCATTAACAATTTCATGCCATACCATTATTTGGTGAGGATAAGCTCTTGTTTCTCCTTTAATTTCTATACCTAAAACTAAATCATCATCCTTCAAAATTTTTATCTTGTATAACTCCATTTTTATCAATAAATAAAGTTACAGGCATTCCTACACCAAAGAAAGTTGTATAAAAACTATCTTTATCATCATAAACAACAGGATCAATTATTGGAGTTCCTTTTTCTTCAAAAGTAACTAAAAATCTTTCTCCTGTATTTTTACTTTCTGTTCTTGTTCTATGTACAAATAAAACAACTAAATCCTCATTTTCATCAGAAACTTGTTGTAAATCTGGCATTTCATTAATACAAAATGGACACCAACCTGCCCAAGAATTTACTATCATTCCTTTTCCTCTAAAATCATTAAAACTTATTTCCTTCCCATTAATATCTTCTAAAATTAAATTTGGAACTGTATCTCCTATTGAAGTTCCAACAGTTTCTAAACTATTTTCATTTGTTAAATCTACATCTATTCTTTCAGAAGGTTTTCTAATTAAAAGAATAGCAACTATAATAACAATTATCAAAATTGCTAATAACATTAACTTTTTATTTTTCATTTTCTCCTCCTAACCAAATGTAAAACTTAAAAATCCAAAAATAATTGAAGCAATAACAGAATATAAAACAATTTTCAAAACAAAATCATAAAAAAATTCTAATGGAAATAATTTAATTAAATTATCTGTTTCTGGATTCAACAACCATAGATTATTATTAAATGAGATTTCATGAAATTTTAAAAACACAAAATTAAAATCTAATAAAACAAAAAGTAAAAATATTCCAATTAAAACTAAACTTAAAATAGAACCATAAAAAATAGATCTATAAAATACCTTAAGTTTCTTATATTTAATATAATAAATAAAAAATCCTAAAAAAATAAAACTCAAAGTAAGTAAAAGATTTATTCCTCCATTTATTAAATCTTTAACATCTTTAAGATGCAATCTTTCTTTTTGATTAAAGAAATTTGTTTTAAATCCTTTATCATTAATGAAATAATCAAATAAATTATTAACTTCAAAATCTACTTTTTCTTTTTCAAAACTTTTATATAAATTATTTTTTTGAAATTGTTTTTCATAAAAACTTTCATCAAAAATAATTAACCTTGTACTTAATAAGATAATAAATAATGGTAATAATACTACAATAATTAAATTATATTTATTTACTTTTTTCTTTTTTTTCATCTTCTTCTAAAATTAAACTTCCAATATATCCACATTTTTTACATTGATATTTGCCAAAATGACCCCCCATATATAATGTAATTTCTTTTGATTTACAAACTGGACAAATACTCATCTAATTATAAGAAAAAAGATAAATAAAAAGTTATTGTACAATTAATGTTCCTCTCATTTCACTATGTCCAGAACCACAGAAAACATTACAAAAGAATGAAAATATTCCTTCTTTATCTGCAATAAATTCTATGTTAGTAGTTTTTCCAGGTTCTAATTTTTCATTAACTCCAAAATCAAGAATTACAATTCCATGTGCAACATCAATACTTTCAATATTTAATTTTACAGTATCACCTTTATTAACTATAATTGTACTTGGATTAAAATCCCATTTTTTAGCTACAATATTAAATTCTTTAACACTAGATTTCTTTTCCATAACCTCGTTTGATTTCTCCATTACCTCATCATTAGTGTCTATTACTATTGTTTTTTCTAATTGAGAAGAAGTTTCAACTTGTGTACATGCACTTATTAAAAATAAACTTAAAATAAAAAATATATATAATTTTTTCATAAAAACACTTCTCCATAAATAAATAATTAAATATTTATAAAGATTATTAAAGTCCCTTTTCTATCAATTGTTGAAATACACTAAATGGTTGAGCTCCACTTATCAACTGTCCATTAATTAAAAATCCAGGAGTCCCACTTATACCATTACTAGAACCTTCTCTTGTATCTTGTGATATAATCTCTCTATATTTTCTTGAATCTAAACATTCTGTAAATTGATCTACATTCAAACCAATTTGAGTAGCATATTGGTTTAAATTACTTTTACTGAGTCTAGGAGAATTATCAAATAAGATATCATGATATTCCCAGAATTTTCCTTGTTCATTTGCACATTCAGAAGCTTCTGCAGCTGATTGCGCACTAAAATGAATATTACTTAATGGAAAATGTTTATAAATTAATTTAACTTTTCCGGTACTAATATATTGTTGTTCTATTTGAGGTAATGTTTGTTGATAAAATCTTTGACAAAATTGACATTCAAAATCACTATATTCAACAATAGTTACAGGAGCATTTGGATCACCTTTAACTTTTTCACTAGTTTCAATATTAACATTTATTGTTGAACCTGTTGTTCCATCTGATCCATTTGAAAAAAATCTAATTACAAAAAATAAAATTGCTATTACAACAATAGAAATAGCAATATAATTCAAAGCTTTCCCTTTTTTTTCTTTTTTATTAGAAGTTTCTAAAACTTTCTCTATTTCTTCTTCTCTTTCTCGTTTTTTTAGAAGTTTTCTTTCATGCTTTGATAAATTATCATTATTTGTATTTTGTTCTATTGTATTATCTATATTAATTTCATTATTGTTATTATTTTCTTCCATGTTAAGGATAATATTAAATATACACTATTTA